>Ga0115564_10000027_pt1 | contig 149328 bp, 139 predicted proteins | sample COGITO_mtgs_1105_7_FD_88680 | JGI IMG/M metagenome (GOLD analysis project Ga0115564, IMG submission 88680) | Pelagic marine microbial communities from North Sea - COGITO_mtgs_110523 | ecosystem: Environmental > Aquatic > Marine > Epipelagic | place: Germany:Helgoland, sampling site...
AGCGATAGCAGGATCTATAACTTTAAACGCATATTCTAAACTACTGTTTGCCAACATTGATGTTTTCATTTCCATCTCAATAAGTTGGTTTAATGCGTTCTTAACTTCAAATACTTGAGTGTTTTTAACTTGAGCATATAGATAATTTAAATTTTCAGCACTTTTTGCCATTGCCGCTTGACGCAATTTATCATTAATTCGTTTGATCATGGTTGACGCTATTTTTGCAGCTGTCTCGGGGTCATCCCATTCTATTTTTAAGGTGACGAGGCCGGACATTGTATCTGTTTCAACAGAAAATAAATCTTCGAATTCCTCATGTGTATCCCATAAAGTTGGAAATTCTGATTCTGGAACAAGCCAAGTGTCAGTATTCTCATCCCAAAGTTCGCTAAAGAGCAATGGCGCTAAATTTAGTTCTTCAATAATTTGATATTTGAAGTTTCTGGATTCTAGAAATGCAAGTGATTTCACGGTATCTGTGACACTTCCACCAGAAAGACCTAAGCCTCCTACGTCAACTAGCCCTCCTAATTGAGAGGATAGGGCTGACAATTTATTTGAATTGTTGTCCTGTGATACCGGCGCGACTAAAACGCTTGATTGGTAAATTGGGGTTAACGACAAAGCAACTGCAACAGATATAGCTACAGAAAATGTCACAATTGAAATAATAAGCAATTTTCGTTTAAGTAATAATCTGGTGTAAAATACAATTACATTTTGCTCGTAAGTGATCGTAGGCTCCTCATTACACAATATTTATAAATTATCCCTTAGCATCAAATATTACAGTTCTCGCGAAAAAACAAGTATTGTGATGTCAAGTGCTTCTATAATATACTATTTTAAAATGATTACATTAATATTGTCTCTAATCATAATTATTAATTTTATATTTTCGGTTAAGAGTTTCAATGGAAATTTAATACCATTCCTATGATTATTGTTGGTAAATAAGAATTTTTATATACAATTTTTTTATTGTGAGTTATTAGCTTTGAAAGTACGTTAACGGAATACTATAAAAACTTTAAAAGAAAGAATTAGTTTTGAATGTCATGGGGAGCAATAATTATGTTTATTTCACTGTTAAAGTTATGCTAAAAATAAATAAATTTATATACGGCTAGCTTAAAATGGGTGACAAATATTACGCTTTTTGGGAAAAACGCGCAAAAAGAAAAAAAACTGGTCAAAATGTAGGAAATTTGGAAGATCAACCAGATTTATACATTGCCAAGATCGAACATGAGAAAAATGTGATCGGCGAATTTCTGTCACTTGTTAAATGTAAAGATACTATTCTCGATTTGGGTGCTGGCGAGGGATATTGGACAAGGCAGCTATCGGAATTTGGTAAAAAAATTGTAGCCGTTGATTTTAGTGAAAGTATGCTTGATATTGCAGCAAATAATTTGCGAAATATTTCGGCAACATTGCAATTGATACAATGCCCTGTAGAGCAATTCACCAGTAAAGAAAAATTTGATCTGGTTTATATTTCTGGATTACTGATATATCTAAATGATAATAAATTAATCAACCTTTTGGAAAATTTGGATACTTACACCATTGCCGGTGCGCATTTATTATTGCGCGATGGTACAGGAATTCATGGCCGTTACGAAATTAACAGCAAATATTCAGAGGCTTTAAATGAAAATTACAGTGCGCTGTACCGTAGTAGAGAAGAATATATTAGGATTTTAGATGAATATGGATTTGAACATGTCGAAGATCAAGATATGTTCCCTGATGGGCATCCACTTAATAAATTCGAAGAGACAAAGTTACGCGTGTATCTATTTAGGAAAAAGGGAAATATAGTCTAAATGAAGCAAATTAGAGACCCAAACCATCAATACTCAGAATTCTACACGAATAAAGTTTCAAAACACTTTTCTTTAATTTTTACCAGATTTTTTTTAAAGCTTGGGATGAGTGCAAATGCCGTAACATATTTGATGTGGATAGTCGGGATTGCCGGAGGTGTATGTTTAATATACCCTGATTGGAGTACCCGATTAATTGGTTGTATTTTGCTTTTTCTTATCAATGTTCTTGATACTTCTGATGGGGAAGTTGCTCGTTATCTTGATACTTGCTCACCTTTTGGTGTTATTTTAGATAAAATAGTTCACTTCACAACAAACCAAGTAATTTATTTTTGTTTTGCTTTCGGCCTATATCTTGAGAGTGCGAATGAATTATGGGTATTATTGGGCTTCGGGCTGATATTCGTAACTACCAGTGATGATATTTTGAAAGAATTATTTACGGTTCAGGCTGCAAATAGTTCTGAAAATGCCAAAAAAACTAAATTGCAACTTTCTTATAATAAAAGTTCTTTACTCCAATTTTTTGTGAGTATTTCATTTGCAAATACAGGATTTTACCATCTGTTTGGAATTTTTGTATTATTGGATTTAATTATCCCTAACACGGCGGGGCAGAGGTTCTTCTTTGAAATCGCATATGTTCTTATTTATTTATTTGTAAATTTGGTTAAAGTATTGATTCGATATAAGAAAATACAAAAATTAACCAGGAATAACCATGCGGATTTGTAGAGTATCGCAAACCTATCCTACAAATGAAAACAATGGCAAAGGCTTGCATTGTTATCACGTGAGTAAATTGAATAAAGTCCCGACTGTGATCTTTACGAAAAACTATAAGGACGAGACATATTGGCCCGAACCAGAAAATGTAATTCTACATAAAATAAGATATTGGCAACACCCTTTTCCAAAAGACAACTCTTTTTCTGTTGACTGGCTTATGAGTGTTTTTTCTTATTTTTTTGGTCAGATACAATTTCTAATTGGTTCAGTGCCAGCGTTAATTAAATTCCAGCCCACCATTACACACATTCAGTCACCTCACGCAATATTCATAGGACTTTTTAATAAACTTTTTTTTAAAACACCTATACTGCTAACGTTCCATGGTTCTGATTTATTACGTATTAAGAATATAAAACCATATCATTTTCTATTAAGAAAAGTGGATGCTATTTTGTATGTTAATCCAGATATGTTAGAGGATCTTGAAAGAATTTTTCCTAATGTTCAAAAAATAAATAGTCCTAGTGGAGTAGATTTGAGTTTCTTTAATAATCTACCTAAGAAAAGAAAAAGGCAATTGGTAGCTGTTGGAAATTTGAGGTGGCAAAAAGCTTATGAAGACCTCTTGCAGTCGTTTTATATATTTCTTAAAGAATACCCTGATTACAAATTAATAATTGCTGGCGATGGTGACTTAAAACAAGACCTAATAAAACAGTCTGAGCTATTAGGAATTAGCAATAGTGTGATTTTTTTGGGAAGGGTTTCATCACAAAAAATTAAATCTATTTTATTGGAAAGCGAGCTTTTTGTAATGTCATCAGTGACCGAGGGCATGCCAAAAGCTTTACTTGAAGCCTTAGCTAGTCATTTACCTGTCGTGGTAACGGATGTTGGCGCATGTAAAAAACTGTCAACTGATGTGGGTTTATGTGTCGAATGTAGAAATCCACCTGCCTTTGCAAGAGCAATAGATAAAGTACTTAACGACAAAGACAAATATCAACAATATGTTCAAAATTGCCGAAAAAAAATTGAAGGAAATTCTTGGTCTAATTTAGCTTCAATTATCTTGGAAACAATGAAGAAACTTGAGGAAAATTAACATGAAAGCAATCATTTTAGCTGCGGGTTCAGGTTCCCGAATGGAGCCTCTTACACGAGAATTCCCCAAAGCTCTATTAAAATTAGCTGGCGAAACGCTACTCACACGACTACGGCGTCAATTAAATAGTAGTGGTGTTACTGAGGTAATTGTAGTTGCGGGTTATTTCTCTGATAAAGTTATTGAAGAAGTTGAAAACACCCCAATTGACGGTCTAACAACAACTGTTATTCTCAATGAAAATTATGAAAATGATACAAATATCGGCTCTTTAAATAGAGCTTTAAACATTATTGATGGTGGATATTATATATTTGAAGCAGACATTATTTTTGAAAATGACTGCATAAGTTTCATCATGAGCCCTGAATGGAAAGACTCGTCAGTTTGGTACACTATTGGTGCATTTAAAAATGGACAATATGGAGGTGTGCTAAAAACTGATAGTAGTGGAAACGTAATAGATATAAATATTGTAGGTAATTATGAACCAATACATAAGGGATATAAAAAACTCATTGGCGTCACGAAAGTTGGTGATAAAGAGGCGAATAAATACAAAGAATTTGTTAAGAGTTACGTTAAAGAAAAAAGAGATTGTTATTATTTAACGGCTTGGTACGAGAACCAGGATATATTACCTTCTCTTGACGGTGATATTAGCAAGTTTGCGGCCATTTCATTTAATCGTGAAGATGAGTTCTACAACGCTGTAGACTTCTTTATGAATAATATTACTGAATTTAGTGAAGAGATTAATAATGATTTGATTACTTTAGTAAAACCATCTGTTTTAAGACAAATAGAAGGTTTTAGCGAAGAACGTGTTGAATGGTTAAAAAAGAAAATAATAGATGAAGGGATTTGGAGCGAACCAATAAAACTCGAAAGAAATCATATGTTGGTATTAGACGGACAACATAGAATGCAAGCCGCGTTACAATTAGGACTTAGACTTGTGCCATGCATAAATTATGATTATGATGATGTTGACGTTTGGAGCCTGAGAAAAGAAGAGTTAGTATCCAGAGAGCATGTAATAAAACGCGTATTAAAAGGAGATTTATATCCTTATAAAACGGTTAAACATAAATTTAAAAAGTCTGTAAAATGCCATTACAAATTATCTGACTTAGGTTATTAAGGAAAAAGATGAAAGCGATAATATTAGCCGCGGGTCAAAGTGTGCATTTAGATGGGTATCATCAACTACTCGTTCGTGACCCAAAAACCGAAAACACTATTCTTGATGGCTATATTGATATATTTGGCGAAAAAAATATTACTGTAATTGTGGGTTTTAGGGCCATCGAAATTATATCAAAATATCCCAACTTAAATTACATTTATAATAAAGATTGGGCAGTAACAAACAATAGCGGTAGCCTAGGGTTAATTGATAATGCAGAACCAGGTTACGTTCTTTCAAGTGACTTCTTTATTTCACTAGATCTTATCGATCATATGGAACAAGAAGGTGGTAATATAATACTTACAGCACAAAGAGAAGCTCGTGGTAGCAACGCTGTGAACTGTTCTCATGACAATGGTAAAGTAAATGACATATATCGTGGGCGAGTTAAAAAGTTGGATGACCCTGAATCGCTGGGTATATTTAAAATTAAAACATCGGAACTAATGTCAAACTGGATTAAAAATTGCCGTAATAATCCCATTGGTTATGTGGCAGAAAACATTAGGCTGGACCAAGGTGACGAAATCAAGAATATGGATATTGGCACAGAATTCTTTTTTGAAATCAACAGTGTAAACGATTATATCAATTTTCTATCAGAAAGGCTTAAACGTGGTTAATCTTGGTATAAGAGCTGTCACCACAGGTATTCCTATTAATGAATTAGGCGACCATTTACTAAAAGAGAAGTTCTCAAATTATACAGCATTTTTTATGGACCAATTTGATAATGCTGGATTTTCTATTAGAACCCAGCGTATTTGTCTGTCACCAATAAATCACTTTGCAGGCTGGGATCCTGATACTTGCCATTCGATTATTGATACGGCACAAGATCTAGCTGAAACTGCAAAAATAAGATGGATTTGTGTACCATTCGATTTCACAATTCCGTCAGTTACACCCATACATAGCAATATTCCGCTCCATATTCTTAAAAAATATCCGAATTGCTTTGTGAATGTGATGATTGCACAGGACGATAAGATTAGTATTTCTGGTGCAAAAGCCGCATCTGTACTTGTGAAAAATACGTCTAAACTCTCGTTGAACGGATTTGATAATTTCAGGTTGGGTATCGCCAGCAATTGCAAGCCCAACATCCCCTTTTTTCCTTATAGCTATAATGGTGATCAAATCGGCTTTAGTTTTGCCGTTGAAACTTTGCTTACTGCAATTGAAGTTGCAAAACAATTGGATGGCTTTAATGATTTAGATCAGTTCAGAAATAATTTTAAATCAATTGTCAAAAAAGATTTAGAAAAAATTTCCAAAATTGGGCTATCTATTGAAAATGAAACAGGGTTTGAATTTAAAGGTGTTGATATTTCTTTTGCCCCGTTTCCAGGCGAATCTAGTATAGTTGACTTATTTGAGCTTCTTGGGTTAGAACAATTCGGAGGACGAGGGACTGTATTTTTAACTTCCATCCTCACTGATTTGCTTAGAGAAGTTTTGATCGAAACAAATATTAGGGCCACTGGATTTAACGGTGTGATGTTTTCTCTTTTGGAGGATGCAGGGCTGGCTAAACGTAACAATCAGAAGATGTTCGATATAGATAGTATGCAATTATTTTCTACTGTATGTGGTTGTGGTCTTGATATGGTGCCAATTCCTGGTTCAATTTTAGAAGATGAATTGACAGGCATTTTGTTGGATAGTGCTGCACTATCTGTAAATTTAAAAAAACCACTAGGAATTCGTGTTTTGCCAATTCCACAAAAAGATATGAACGAATTAACGGATTTTAATTATGACTTCCTAGTAAACACTAGAGTTAAAGAAGTAAAAAATGCGGGTATAAACACCCACGGTATCAGTAATGAACTAACCTATAAACACTTAAGGGATCTATGAATTTAATTAGATACCAAATATTTTAGAAATAATAATGTGGTTATGATGGACGATATTAAAAATATTAGAATTGCTCGCTATGGAATTTGAAAGATTTTTTGTATTCATAGCTATATTGCCTGCTATAACATATTTCCTGGTTTATTGCGGCAAACAAGGCCGGATAGACCTTGTTGATCCAAAGTTTCAATTTTTATTCGGCTGGTTCTTCTATGGATTTGCAGTTCCTATTGATTTTGTAGCTGGTTTCGAAATTATTCGCCCTTGGGCCACGGTTGACTATAGCCAAGAACGATATTTCAATAGTATGCTTCTCGCTATTGGCTTATTTTACACCGTCTTGTTTGGATTTCTACTTTCATATAGAAAAAAACCCCCGCAAGGCCAGATTAAAACTTCTCCAAATTTGGAATTCTTAACTCTACCATTTATTATTATCGTACCTGCCATCTTTGTATATTTTGTTATCAATATTGATGAAATTTTGACACTTTCACGAATGGATAGAAATCTACAGTTAGAAAATACAAGCTATAGACTGCAAAGATTTTTGGAAACTGTATTAACGGCAACAGGGTGTATTTTTATTTTATATAATAAGAATATAAAAAATGTCCATATTTTGACCATTGTGCTTATTTTACTGGGAGCTGTCCAAGGTGATAGATCAAGTCTAGTCATTCCAGTATTCGCTTGGCTTTTACGCACACGCCCTACTATAAAGTCGCACCATTTTCTTTTTGTCGGGATTGGTGGAATATTGTTTTTGTTTATATGGAAAGCATTATACAGTTTTATATTAGCTTATGCTCTTGGAAAAGATGTTACTTTAGCAGATATAATGCAAACATTCAGTCTCTCCATTATCGACCCTGTTGGTCCGTTTAACTTAACGACATGGGTTTTGACTGACTGGGAGATCGGTGATATTTATGGTGGTTATACTGTATTTGTACTGCCTATAATTCGTGCCTTTCCAAGGTTTTTATTTGAATTTGATGCGCCTACACTTGCTGAACAATTTATGATTCTTTATCTTCCTCATATTGCAGCTGCAGGAGGGGGGAGAGGCTTTGGCATAATCGCTGAATTTTACTTAAATTTCTACTTATTTGGACCTTTTATTTTTGGGGTAATGTGGGGCTTGTTCAGTAGGTTGTTAAATAATCATCACTCTTTAATACTAAGTTTTTTATTTTTAATGTGCAACTTCAGAATCTTCAGAAGTGACATTGCAAGCGTTTTCAAATCTTATATTATTATTTATGGGAGTATATTTTTCGCTTGGTATATTATATCTCTAATAATAAAATATGGTATGAGTAATGCTAAAGAAAAAAACCACAATGAGTATTCGCAACATTCTTAAACAATTAACATTTCTTAGGTTTGAAACTAATAGTGATCGTTAAATTATTTACTAAAAATATATTCATATTTGGAATCAATATGATTGCGACTTTGGCGTTTTTTAAAGTGCTAATGTATCGTACTCAAACAGATATTCTTGCAGATTATTTCTACTTTAAAGCGATAGCGATGATTTTATTCTTTGTATCAAGGATAGGTTTTTCAGATATTGCTTATATATTGAAAACTTCAATCCACAGTAATTACAAAAGCCTGATCAGGTTACTAATCTTAACATATGGGGTCTTCTGCACGGTCTTAATTATTCTATTCATTTTGTTATTATTCTTAGAGATTGAATTTATACTGCTAATTTTTGTTGCTTACTCTTTCTATATATTGAATGATTCAATAGAATCTTTTATCAACGTTTCCCGTCTTTTTTACAAATATAAAATTATATTATATTATCGAATTGCTCACTTATTTAAAGCCGCTTTATTTATTCTTATTCCGAGTGGAGGTCTGAATATTTTTAATATCCTAGCTTTTGAAGTTTTATTTGTGGCATTTTTATTTGTTATAATAATATTGACGAATTTTCAACATATAAACAAAAAAGTAAAACCTGAAATTTTCTATTTGTTGAATAACAAAAATGCTCTGTATAGCGGGTGGTTTCAAAGTGTTGGGAAAATTTCATATGATGCACTGCCCCAAGTAATTTTAGCAAATGTAGTATCCGACAGTATTTTTGTGGAATATAATGTTGCGAGAAAACTTCTTAGTATTTTTAATAATGCGGTACAGCCCTTATTACAAGTATTTGTGACTGAATCTGCAAAGTACAAATCATCATTTGATATTTTTGTAAAAAATTACTTAAAAATTATATTCCCTTTTTGTATAATATCACTATTAACTGTTACCATTAATTACCAATTAATTATTGGTATATTAGCTAAGGAACAATACGCTGTAGAGTTAGTGCGAAACCTAATCATAATTTCATTTTTATTATTTTCTCTACATTTATGTCTTTACCCCATAAAACAGTTTTTATTATTGCATAATAACTACAAAAACTTAACTATTGGCTTTTTCAGTTCAAGCCTTTTGATGGCCTTAATATCTTACATATCAATCTTAAAGGTTGGCGTATTTGCAGCTGTTTTTATACAAGGAATAGGGTTGAGCCTTCCATTAATTATAGCTTACCTATTATATTATCATGAAAAAAATAAATCCTCTAATTAACTGTTCTTTTTAAAGACTATTTCAACGGTATGGCCATAACCAAATTTACACAAATTATCTGAAATAATATATCTTATGGCCCTAATAAATTTATTATGTCCCTTATAATTATATAAATAATTCATAATTTTTGAATCGGGATGAAACTCTAAAAACCCTTTTAATCCGTTTCTGATTTTTTTATGAAGCATATGAAAGCCACTTTTTTCAAAGTCTTCTATAGTTTCTTCTAGGTTTAAGGCAAATTGGTAAAAATTACTTTGATCAATATTTTCAACAACTGGCAACGTTTTTATTAATTCCAACCTTTTTTTTGTTGTCGTCGGAAATGTAATAATTAGGACGCCATCCTTTTTAAGTATGCGAAGCATTTCATCTTTTATTTCTTGGTATCCATCGTAAAAATGTTCAATAACACCTCCCGAATAATAAGCATCAAATTCTTCGTCATTAAAATTTTTAAGGTTTCTTACATCGCCTAACTGAATATCAAGATGAGGATAATTCTCGTTGAGTAAAGCAACGGTTTTTTCCGCATAATCTATCCCAGTTACTTTATAACCATACTTATCAAGGGAATATACAAATTGTCCTAATCCACAACCACCTTCTAGAATGCGACCTCCTTCAGGAACATATTTATGTACCAACCTAAGTACTCTATCTCTTCTTGAAATAGTTTTGGCTTTTTTGAACAAAAACTTTTCTTGTTCTTTCCAGACGTCATCCCAGCTTTCACTAGATACACCTCCCATATAAACAATACATTGTTTTTTTTTATCAAACTGTATTTTTTGTTCCATACAAGCTATCCTAGATTTGTTAATTTGAAGTGCATATTTCTCTTTCATCTTATATAAAACAATCAATATTAAATAAGAAACATTATTATCGCTTTTACAATAATATTTTTTAGACATGAATTAATCTAAAGGCTTTAATAGTATTCTAAATTAGTTATATAGTAAGGTTTTTGAATAATAATGGTTTGAACATAAGGTAAAAATGAGCAAAATTTCTTTTAACTATAACCGTCCAATTGTCTGTATTCAAGGGCTTGGGTTTGTGGGCATGGCAATGGCAATTGCTGTTGCTGATGCTATGAATGAGATAGAAGAACCATACTTCAATGTCATTGGTGTTGATTTGCCTAATCCTGTTGGCTTGGAAAAGATTGAAATGGTCAATAAAGGCCATTTACCTATTGTGAGCAATGACCCCGAATTGAAAGCCGCTTTTGACCGCGTTGTTGCAAAAGGTAATTTAAAGGCAACTTCAGAACCAGAGGTCTATCAATCTGCTGATATTGTTGTTGTCGATATCCACCTTGATGTGATTGAACTTGAAGACGGTACACACACGGCTTCATTTGGTGGGTTTAGAAAAGCTTTGCAAACTGTAGGCGCTAAAGTGAAGCCTGGTACATTAGTACTGGTGGAAACTACTATTCCGCCAGGAACATGCGAAAAAGTGGTTATACCAGAGTTAAATGCTGCTATGGCAGAACGAGGCTTTGCTGAAGGTAGCTTATTAATAGCCCATTCCTACGAGCGCGTAATGCCTGGTAAGAATTATTATAAATCTATCGTAAATTTCTGGCGTGTCTATTCAGGTGCGACCGAAGAGGCCGCTAATGCTGCAGAAGCATTTTTAACTAAAGTGATAGATACAGAAAATTTTCCGCTAACACGCCTACATTCCACTACAGCATCAGAAACAGCAAAAGTCTTAGAAAATAGTTTCCGTGCAGTGAATATAGCATTAATTCAAGAATGGGGCACTTTTGCGGAAGCCGTAGGAGTAGACCTGTTTCAAGTTCTTGATGCAGTCAGAATTAGACCTACTCATGATAATATCAGGTTTCCAGGCTTTGGCGTTGGAGGGTACTGTTTAACTAAAGATCCACATTTCGTTGACATAGGCGCGCGCGAGCTTTTTGGTATCGAAGGTATGGAGTTTCCGTTTTGCAAGCAAGCGGTTGCGGCGAACAAGCAAATGCCATTAAAAGCTCTTGCAAAAACTAAGAAGCAACTTGGGGGTAATTTAAAAGATAAGAAAATATTACTGCTTGGCGTTAGCTATCTTCAGGATGTTGGAGATACTCGATATTCACCTTCAGAACCTTTTGTTGTAGAGGCTGAAAAAGATGGTGCGACAGTTATTGCACATGATCCTTTACTTAATCATTGGGATGAGCTTGAAAGAGAAGTACATCAAAAACTTCCTTCGCTTGAGAACATAGACGCCGTCGTTTTTGCTGTACAACATGCAGAGTACCGTAATATTGATTTATATGCATGGTCTAAAGGAAATGATATTTCATTTTTAGATGCACATAATGTGTTAACTCAACAACAAATATATGATGGTGCTAAAAATAGTTTAAAAATTGAATTTATCGGAAAAGGCGTAAAATGAGCAAAATATTAATCACGGGTGGAGCTGGTTTCATTGGACTTCATCTTGCCGAAAAACTTTACAAAAGTGGACACGAAATTCATTTACTGGACAATTTTGCACGCGCTGCAAAAGATCCTGATTTAGCTGTTTTTTTGGCTTTAGAAAATGTAGTGATGATAGAGGAAGATTTATTAAACAAATCGTTCATTGAGCGTCTGGATAAAGATTATGATGTCATCTATCATTTCGCGGCAATTATTGGTGTGCCACATGTATTAGGCCGCCCGTATGAAGTACTAACCAAGAATATTGAATTACTGTCAAATATAATTGAATTTGCGCAATTACAGGAAAACCTTAACCGCCTAGTATTTACGTCCACTAGTGAGATTTATGCGGGTACACTGAAATATTTTGACTTGCCGATTCCTACACCGGAAGATACACCTCTCGCAATAACTGATGTATCTGAACCGAGAACATCTTATATGCTCTCTAAAATATATGGCGAAGCCATGTGTCAGCATTCAAAAGTACCGTTTACCATTATTCGCCCCCATAATGTATATGGCCCGCGCATGGGCATGTCTCATGTTATTCCGATTTTACTGGAACGGTCTCATACGTTAGAAAGTAATGAATTACCCCTTAAGGTTTATTCACCAACCCATAAACGGACTTTCTGTTATATTGAAGACGCAGTAGATCTATTGGAAAGGGTAATTTTGACACCTGAATGTGAAGGTACCTCCTTGAATTTAGGCTCCACTGACGATGAAATTAATATGGAAACTCTCGCTAACGGAATTCTTAAGGCGACTGACATTGGCAAAGGCCTAACCTTTATGCCCGAAACGGAAGGCTCCGTACTACGTCGCTGCCCTGACATGACAAAAGCAATGATGCTTACAGGTTATAAATCAACTATAAGCCTAGAAGATGGTCTCTCCCGTACATATGACTGGTATGTGAAGAATGTCTTTGAAGGGCATGGCGTGACAGCTGATTAATTTTTAGGTGAGTTTAGATTTTATGAAAAGGTTATATGATATTTTTGTGGCATTGGTTTTTTTAATAATATTATTGCCTTTGTTTATACCAATAATGATAATTTTACGATTTAGTGGTGAAGGTGAAGTCTTCTATAGGCAACTTCGTGTTGGCAAGGACAACGACCCATTTTACATCACTAAATTTGCAACGATGTTAAAAGACAGTCCAAACATTGGCACCTTGGAACACACTCTACGTGATGACCCAAGGGTACTTCCGATAGGGAAATTTTTACGGAAATCCAAAATAAACGAGCTTCCTCAAATATGGGATATACTTGTGGGTAAAATGAGCTGGGTAGGGCCACGGCCCACTACGCCAGATCATCACAATTCATATCCAAGTAGTTATAATGACACGATGATGGGATTGATGCCTGGGATTACAGGGGTAGGTTCAATAATTTTTCGTGACGAAGAAGAAGTGTTGTCAAAAGCGAAAGATCATGATCATTGTTATGTAAATGAAGTCGTTCCCTATAAGGCTGAATTAGAGAGTTGGTATAAAGAAAATAGAACATTTATTATGGACATTATTTTAATGCTGTTAACGGCTTGGGTAATTATTAAACCAAAAAGTGATGCACTTTTTGAAATATATCCTTCAATTCCGATTAAAGATACTAATGCATTTGGACAAAGTTAACTAAGATTTCATTATAAAGAGCTATTGATTGTGTCCAATATAACTTTATTTACTTTATGAACGTCATATTTATCTTCTGCTATCTGCCTACTTTTAGCTCCCATTTTAATTAACAATTCAGGCTGTATAATAATTTGTTCCATTGCCGATTGCAGGCTTTTTACATCTCTGACATTAACTAAATAACCATTTTCACCAGCTATTGTAGTCTCGCGGCAACCTGGCACATCAGTTGTAATAATTGGCCTGCCTACGGCCATTGCTTCAAGTACAGTTCTTGGTGTGCCTTCCCGATAAGAAGGAAGGACAAAAACAGTGCTATCATTCAGTAATTCTCTTACGTTTTCTGATCTACCAAGATACTCAATATAACCATCATTTTGCCATTTTTTTAAATCTATAGCTGAAATAACGGAAGGATTTTTATCTAAAAATCCAACAAGTTTAAATGTTATATCAGGGTATTTATTTTTTATAATTCGTGCCGCTTCAGCATATTCATAAATACCTTTTTCGCGAAGCAATCTAGCTACAAGAATAAAGGAAAAATCGGTAGGAAATGGTGATTGTGAATAAAATTTAATATCTACACCTGAGCCGTTAATAAGCTGAGTGTTTTTAATGTTTTTGATTATCCCACTTTCAATAAAAAAACCTTGATCGTCGGGATTCTGGAAAAATATAATTTTATTACACAGAAAGGCACATTTATAAAGCAAGCTGGCGGTAATCTTTAAAACAAAACCTTTTATTCCCTCAGTAATAAAAGCATGTCCAAGACCAGTAACCATGGAAAATATTGCAGGTACGCCTGCAAGTTTGGCTGCTATAGATCCGTATATTACCGGTTTTATAGCATATGATAAAATAAAAGTAGGTTTTTCTTTCTTGAATAATTTATATAAAAACCAGATACTGACGAAATCTTTAAACGGATTTAATCCAGCACGTGTCATTGGAATTTCAATATATGTAATATTCAAGGATAAGATGCGATCAATTAATTCTTCGTTCTCCGGTTTGGGAGTGCAGGCAATAACATCATAACCGTCTTTAATAAACTCACGGATTAATTCCTGGCGAAACCATAATAAGGCATCTAAAAAGCTGCCAATAATTATTATTTTTTTAGCCATTAAAAATACTCACCATTAAAATTCGATTGCCCAGGAAGCATGAATATTTACATTAAATTTATTTTCTAAGGGAGTGTTTATTGCATTATCCATTATTTGACTATTTAGTTGTATTTCACCAAAATTAGTTTGTGCCTTTATGTTTAATCTTAAACTATTTATACGTTCTCGTGATGCGCTTAAATGGTTTTTTGAACTATTCTCAGTATTAAGCAGCATATTTTGATATTTTAAACTATATTCCCAACCATTCGATTTAATTAAGGTTGTCTTTAAAGAAATATATATACTATTTGAATCGAGAGAATGCCCAAGCACTTTGTCATAATAACGATAACCATTTAAATAAATAAAGTGATTATACATCACTCCTTTTCTTTGTTCTCCTATAAACCAAACGAGTGAACCTACAGTATCAGAATATTCAGTTGTAATACGGTATTGATCTCCCTTATTACCGACTGCTCCATAAAAAGAAGCTCCTATTAATCTAGAATAAGTATAGGGTGCTACAACAACAATATCTTCTGCGGACCCTTCTGCATATAATTTCACATTAATATTTTCTTTTAAAGAAAAACTATATGATAAATCTAGCATCGCCAGTTGATTTCCAGGTTGCTGGATCGGGTCTTTATTATCCAAATCCCCAACTGCAATTAACCCATGTATCCATTGTTTAGAACCACAAGCTCTTCCTTCACCGCAGAGCATTAAAGTCCTTGCCAGCCCAACTTCAAAATTCTTGATCGGTTCAAAGGCGAGCTTCATTCCTACGAAAATTGGCTTTGGGATGTGTCTGTTTTGGTCCATTTTGCTGACGAATATTTCTCCGCTCCATTCGCCCATCCAGCTTAGCCATTTACTTTTAAAAGGTTTGGATTCTAGGCGTCTTATGCCGATGGAGGGCATTGGTCTAGCGTTTGTACTCATCAGAGTGGTTGTTTCGCGGCCTGGGCCCCACCAGCGCTCTACGGAGCCCACGTAGGCTGACCAATTACCCAATTCGTGAGAAATGTATGATCCGTCAAGATTAAAATCTTGGTTGTCGTTGTAGCTGGCGTTGATATGGACGCTGGTGTCGTCCAAGTTAAATTCTACGCCGGGTTCAATTTCAGCTTTGCCTCGACTGCTGTCTTCGAAACCTCTGAAAAAATCATCTTTGCTTGTATAATAAGCTTTAACTTTTACATTGACTTGATTTGGAATTTTTTCCCTGACGCGCATTAGGGAATCATTGACATAAGATGGCAGAACCAATTCGTCAGCTTTATATAAATTTCTGGTGATTTGTTTCCAAGACATCGGCCAGTTATTGACGGGGCCGGAAATTAAGCCGTAGCGTGCCAAGACTTCCACATCGGACCTTAATGAACCATCACCCGGATTTGCCCATGGTGACGCCTGAGTGTTAGTAACAGAAAATATCGTAGCTAAACATACTGCTAAGAATGTATTTTTATAACGCTTCATTTATTTCATTAATCCATAGCACTTAGGATTTTTAATTTTATACAACCTTATAAACTATTAACCGTTGAAACTTCAACACTTTACTAATGGGTGTTATTTTAAATTAATTCCCTGTTCGTAAAATACATTTCCCTGTTAAATATTTAGGGAAATCAGTTCTATCTGGATGTTTTAATAGGGCTATTCATCGTCACCACAAGCTTTGTTATTGGCTATTGCCATTATTCCCTGTAAATTCCCTGTATTTCAGCGAAACCTCACCAAAGACCATCCCCCTCATTACTCCCCACACCACCATTCAAATCTCGACGGCTCAAGTCATTTATAACTCTTTTGCAATAGTTTATATTTTTTAATGGGTTACCTAAAAGTTGTCGATAAATATATCTAGATTAGAGACTTAATTAGATTAGATCGTGTTAGTAATTTCAACAGTAGCACTTTAAAGATAAACATATACTAATACTAATTTTGTAATTAGCATCCAGTTTAATTGTTGGTCTTGTTATCATTCCTTTAATAATATATTAGGTATCTATGAAATAATTTGTCCTGGGAAAGATACATGTTACTTGAAAACACTAAAATTGCCATTATTGGTCTTGGTTACGTTGGGTTACCATTAGCCGTTGAATTTGGTAAAAAACGCCCGACAATAGGGTTTGAAATCAATCAAGTCAGGGTCGATGCACTTAAAAATTACGAAGACGTAACTCTTGAATGTTCTCCAGAAGATTTAAAAAAAGCAACTCATCTCACCTATACGACAGATGTGGGCGAATTAAAGAATTGCAATGTATATATAGTAACAGTACCAACCCCAATAAACGAACACAAACAACCTGACCTAACTCCCCTTAAAAAAGCGTCTGAAATGCTTGGTCGCATAATTAATAAGGGGGCCATCATCATATACGAGTCCACAGTATACCCAGGATGCACTGAAGAATTTTGCATGCCAATTTTAGAAAACGTATCGGGTCTAACATTCAACCAAGATTTTTATTTAGGGTATAGCCCCGAGCGCATCAACCCTGGCGACAAAGAACACCGATTGCCAACTATTAAAAAGGTTACATCTGGCTCAACACCGGAATGTGCAACATTCGTCAATGAATTATATCTGGACATTATAACGGCTGGCACCCATTTAGCACCAAGTATTAAGGTCGCCGAAGCAGCAAAAGTCATTGAAAATACCCAGCGTGATGTGAATATTTCGTTGATCAACGAGTTAGCTAAAATTTTTAATATGCTTGATATAGATACTCTTGACGTACTAAAAGCCGCGGGTACAAAGTGGAATTTTCTTCCTTTTCGTCCCGGCCTTGTTGGGGGACACTGTATCGGCGTTGATCCGTATTATCTAACTTATAAAGCACAATCAGTTGGCTATAATCCAGAAGTCATTTTATCTGGTCGCCGCATCAATGATGGTATGGGTCAATATGTGGTATCGCAGTTAATAAAATCAATGTTGAAAAAACGCATTCAGGTGGATGGATCTAACGTGTTATTGATGGGCTTAACTTTTAAAGAAAATTGTCCGGACCTCAGAAATACCAAAGTTATTGATATTATTTCTGAACTTAAAAGTTATAATATTAATGTTAATATTTTTGATCCATGGGTTTCAGAAGAAGATGCCGTGCATGAATATGGCTTAAGCCTTACCAATTCACCAAATAATGATGAATATGATGCTGTTATAGTTGCGGTTGCCCATAATGAGTTCATTGAAAAAGGTCCAGAGGGTATTCGCAATTACTTAAGAGAAAATGGTTTATTCTACGACTTAAAATCATTATTTGCAAAAGACAAATCAGATATCAGGCTATAATAAGATGACGCGCTATAATGCAATAAAATCAAAATTAAAGAACGAGCCTAGAACTTGGCTAATAACTGGTGTTGCTGGATTTATTGGTTCCAATTTATTGGAAACTTTATTGCTCCTCAATCAGAAAGTTATTGGCCTAGATAACTTTGCAACTGGTTATCAATATAATCTTGATGAAGTAAAAAGTGTAACCTCAAGTGATCATTGGAATAACTTTCAGTTTATCGAGGGCGATATTCGTGATTTTAAAACTTGTGAAATGGCAGTAAAAAACGTCGACTATATATTGCATCAAGCAGCCCTAGGTTCCGTACCGCGTTCTATCGGGGACCCTATCATGACAAATTCTGTCAATATCACTGGTTTTCTCAATATGATAATTGCTTCTAAAAATGAAAATTCGAAGAATTTTGTCTATGCTGCTTCCAGCTCGACATATGGTGATCATCCAGTTTTACCAAAAATAGAAAAAAACATAGGCAACCCGTTATCCCCCTATGCAGTAACAAAATACGTTAATGAACTTTACGCAGATGTATTTAAAAAAACCTACGATTTTAATACAATTGGCTTGCGCTATTTTAATGTCTTTGGAAAAAGGCAAAACCCTCATGGGGCGTATGCCGCCGTGATCCCTAAATGGACTTCCTCACTTATTAATAATGAAGAGGTTTTTATCAATGGTGACGGAGAAACAAGTAGAGACTTTTGTTTTATTGAAAATACCGTTCAAGCAAATATACTCGCGGCACTCGCGGAAGAAGACGGTTTAAATCAAGTGTATAATGTAGCACTAGGCGATAGAACGACTTTGAATGATTTATTTTTGTGTATCAAAAGTTCACTACAGGGTAACGATATTAATTATGACAAAGATCCCGTATACCAAGATTTCAGAAAAGGCGACGTTAGACATTCACAAGCTGATATCTCAAAAATAAGTTCCCTTCTTGGATACATCCCCACACACAAGATCCAAGATGGCATTGACCTTGCGATGCCTTGGTATGTAAAAAATTTGAACAAATAAAGATATGCAAATAATTACACTCAACATTACTTGCACAAATCTTATAGAAGCGGGTCAGTGGGTAAATCATTTATTGAGTTTGTTAAACGAAACCCTGTGAGAAGGCACTATTAGTCCAAGTAATAGAAGAGTGACACACCTTCATGCTGAGATAGAAAAAGTAAAAATCGTTAATGTTAGAGAGATGCTATTTGTTCTTTTAGAAAATGAACTATAAACGAAGATGGGTGCTAATGTACAATTTTTTTATCTATAATTATGTAATTGAAGTGAAAATTAATTTTTAAAACAAAAGCTTTTACTTTAATGTGAGTATTTCTTCCTCACTTCTTCAGTCTATTAACATAACAGATCGGGTCTTAATCAAATTAAATGGCTGAAAATGAAAACTTAACTTGCTTTAAAGCATACGATATCCGTGGGGAGTTAGGGGCAGAACTTAATTCCAATATAGCTTACCGTATTGGTAGGGCGATGGGGGAATATTTAAACCCAAAGAGGGTTGTGGTTGGAAGTGATATCCGATTAACGTCTCAAGAATTAAAAAAGGCTCTTTCAAACGGCCTTTTAGATGCGGGTGTTGATGTTATAGATATTGGAATGACTGGTTCAGAAGAAATATATTTTGCTACTAAACACCTTGGTGTTGATGGGGGGGTTGAAATAACAGCTAGTCATAACCCCATAAATTATAATGGAATGAAATTAGTACGCTCAGATGCGCGTCCTATTAGCTCGGATACTGGACTTTTTGATATTCAAAAAATTGCAGAACGGAATGTTTTTTCAACTGTAAATAAACGCGGCACAATCTCACAGACATCAATATTAGAAGCTTATATTGATCATTTAATGACTTATATAGATTTGAAAATTTTAAAACCTCTAAGGTTGGTTATTAATTCTGGTAATGGTGCCGCGGGGCATGTCATTGATGCCATTGAAAAAAAATTCGTTGAATCTAATATTCCTATAGAGATTATAAAAGTTCATCATAACCCTGATGGAACTTTCCCCAACGGGATCCCCAATCCAATTTTAAAAGAAAACCGCCAGGACACTATTGATGCTGTTATTGCACATGGTGCAGACATTGGTATTGCCTTTGATGGTGATTTTGACCGATGTTTTTTATTTGATGAAAAAGGTCAATTTATTGAAGGATATTATATAGTTGGCTTACTTTGTGATGTGTTTCTTAAAAAAATTCCTGGTGAAAAAATTATTCATGATCCTAGGTTAACTTGGAATACACTTGATATAGTTAACAAAGCTGGCGGTAAGGCTATTATGTCTAAATCAGGACATGCTTTCATTAAAGAACGTATGCGAGCAGAAGGAGCTATTTTTGGTGGAGAAATGAGCGCTCATTATTATTTTAAGGATTTTTCATATTGTGACAGTGGTATGATCCCTTGGCTCCTTATTGTCGAATTACTTAGTTTAAAATCGACTACTCTTTCAAAGTTAGTTGAAAAGCGGATTGGGCGTTATCCATCTCTTGGTGAAATTAATAGTAAAGTTGAATACCCAAAAGAAGCTATCGATCGAGTTTTAAAAGCTTATGAAAAAAAGGCCTTAAACGTTGATTTAATAGACGGTATTAGTTTGGAATTTGAGCAGTGGCGTTTTAATTTAAGAAGCTCTAATACAGAACCTGTTGTAAGACTGAACTTAGAAAGTCGAGGGAATGTTGATCTTATGAAAGAAAAAACGGCTGAAGTATTGAAACTTTTACGAGAGTAACTGCCTAGTAAAATAAAACTTCTTTTTTAATATCGTCAAAAATCTACCTTAATATTAAATTAATGCACAATTCTAAAATACGGTGCGAAACTTGACAAGTCTAGTAATTATGCCATGATTTGTAATCGATTTAATCATAAGTCGTGTTTTATAACAAAATACAGGGAAAATATTATGTCATATATAAAAGAAAAAGGAATGATGGCTCTTATACTAGCATTAGCTATTATTGAAGCTGTCGCAGCAGGGACAGTTCCAATGACTGCTCTCGCAATTTTAGTAATAGGTTTAGCTTATGGGTTCATGAATCCAATTGAATGCATCAAAGAAAGAACTGCATGGCTTATAGTTGCAGCTCTTGCTGGCGGTGTGGCTGACAGTATGAATGCAATACCGACAGCTGGTATGTACATTAATCATATCGTTGATAGTGTTGCTGTTGCTGCCGGTGGTGTTTGGATAGCAAATTTTGCCACAAGCATGTATAATAGAGTTAAGCCATAAAATTACGGCTTTTATATATAAAACTATCTCGTAATCATCTTATTATTTTATAAGCTAGTTGCGAGATAGCTTATAACTTCAAAATACCTTCAGTATTAAATCAACTAGATAGAATAGATCCGATTATTCAAATTTTCTCAAATACTAAGTTAAAATTCAACAAGCTGTCACTGTTTAAATATTTCATGCCAAATAGGCTTTATATTATTGCTAGAAATTATAATTCTAACCGCACTGCCCTTTATATCGCATAATATGATCTGCTAGGACACATGCCATCATTGCCTCTCCAATAGGAACTGCACGGATGCCAACGCAAGGGTCGTGGCGACCTTTAGTAAAAATTTCAGTTTCATTTCCGTTCTTATCGATAGTATTTCTAGGGGTAAGAATAGATGATGTTGGTTTAACAACAAAACGGACAACTAAATCTTGCCCAGAAGATATCCCGCCACTGATACCACCAGCATGATTACTTTGAAAATGTGGTTTTTCATTAATTATACGAATTTGATCTGCATTTTCTTCGCCAGTAAGGCTAGCTGTGCTAAATCCGGAGCCTATTTCTACGCCCTTAACTGCGTTAATACTCATCATTGCGCTGGCAAGTTCAGCATCTAATTTACCATAAATAGGTTCGCCAAGTCCTGCAGGAACACCACTAGCGCGGATTTCAATTACAGCGCCTATAGAACTTCCTGATTTACGAACTTTATCGAGGTATGTTTCCCATTGTGATACCATCTCAGGGTCTGGACACCAGAAAGGGTTTTTATTAATTTGGTTGTCATCCCAATTATCAGAATTAATTTTTTTATCACCAACTTGGACTAGCGCACCAGTAATTTTAATATCATCACTAAGAACTTTTCTTGCCACTCCACCGGCAGCGACACGCATTGCTGTTTCCCGTGCTGAGGAGCGGCCACCACCACGATAGTCGCGGATGCCATATTTTTGAATATATGTAAAATCAGCGTGCCCGGGACGAAACTTATCTTTAATATCGCCATAGTCTTTTGAACGTTGATCTTTATTTTCAATAATCATACTTATGGGTGTTCCGGTGGTTAGACCTTTAAATACCCCAGACAATATTTTGACCTGATCTGGTTCCTTTCTTTGTGTTGTAAAGCGGTTTTGACCAGGTTTTCTTTGGTCAAGGAATGGTTGAATGTCAGCTTCAGATAGTTCAAGACGTGGAGGAACACCGTCAACTACGCATCCGATAGATGGACCATGGGATTCCCCCCAGGTGGTAACTCGGAATAATTTGCCGTAGCTGTTATCTGACATAGCTATTTTTCCTTACTTAAGGGGAGGTCATTATTATCATCGCGTTTCATTCCCATCACATGATAACCCGCATCTACGTGATGGTTTTCACCTGTAACACCTGATGAAAGATCACTTATAAAATAAACGCCAGCGTTACCTACTTCTTCTATACTAACATTTCGTCCCATTGGTGAATTAAGTTCGTTCCATTTAAGAATATCACGAAAGTCACCAATACCCGATGCGGCTAGTGTTTTGATAGGTCCTGCAGAAATGCTATTAACGCGAATATTTTTCGGTCCGAGGTCATAGGCCAAATATTTGACACTAGCTTCGAGAGCGGCTTTAGCAACGCCCATTACGTTGTAGTGAGGTATTACTTTTTCAGCGCCATAGTAGCTCAGCGTAATCATACTCCCCCCACTGGACATCATTTTTTCTGCGCGCTGGGCAACAGCTGTAAAGGAATAGCAGGATATATTCATACTTCTAGAAAAATTATCTGGCGTGGTGTCTACGTAGCGTCCATTGAGTTCATCTTTATCCGAATAGGCAATTGCATGAACAAGGAAATCAAGTTTACCCCATTTTTTTTCAAGTTCAGAAAACACCGCCTCAATAGATGAAGCGTCAGTGACATCACACGGAAGAATAATATTTGAGCCAATACTTTCAGCAAGCGGCCGAACACGCTTTTCGAGTTGCTCTCCTTGAAAGGTAAATGCGAGCTCGGCTCCTTCGTCTGCTGCTTTCTTTGCTATACCCCATGCAATTGAACGGTTATTAGCCGCCCCCATGATGACACCACGTTTTCCTGAAAGAAGTCCTTTTCTGTCACTCATTTTTCGTTTCCCTTGGATATTTGTCTTAAAATTATTTCACTGATAAGGTATCCGTTACTAATTTATAATATCCTACACAATATATGCTAAACTTCAATCACTTGGCTTACTTTTATCACATTTTACAAGCCCTGCCGCAGATAGTGGTTATATGATCTGTATTAGCAGCGTTAGCATGTTTAAGGTATTATAAAGCAATTATAAAAAAATAAAAATAAAGTAAATAAATAGTCAATTTTTCTTTTTATTGTAAATGACCGCGTACACTTATAATTTCTTCTTCTTTGTCTTTACTTGACCATTTTTTGATATTCTTTTTTAGGACTGAGTGGAGATTTTCTGGTATCATAATCATCAACTTAACTACTTGATCTCCGACTTTTTTATTTTTAATATCTTTTATTCCCTTATCCTTGAGGCGCATCTTTTTTCCAGAGTTGGAATTTTTTGGAATTGTTAACGCAATTTTTCCAAATATTGTAGGCACGGTAACCTTCCCTCCAAGAACAGCTTCCTCAAGCGTAATAGGAAGGTCCATGTGGATGTTGTTATCCTTCATAGTAAAATATGGGTGCTGTTTTATATTTATTTCTATCAGCGCATCACCGTTTGGACCACCACTCATACTAGGGCGGCCTTGTCCTTTTAATCTTATTTGCTGACCCTCTTTAACATTGTTTGGCGTATTGATAGATAAAGTTTTACCATTTTCAAGTTTAATTGTTTCTTTACTGCCGTGAATAGCATCTAAAAAATCAATTTTTATTTTATAAACTTTATCTTCACCGCGTTTTTTTACCTCTGGTCTTTGAGTTCGGGCACGCGCCCCACCAAATAAGTTTGAAAATAAGTCTTCAGCATCAAAACCAGCTCCAAAACCACCATGGCTCGAATTGCCACCCATATTACCAAATGGATGAGTTCCTCTAGCAGAGCTTTGCCTATAGCCAGAGAAACCTTTTTCGGAACCATCAGGGTTAATTTCACCACGATCATATCGGGCTTTCATTTTTTCATCACTGAGGAGAGCATAGGCAGCAGACACTTCTTTAAATTTTTCAGCAATTTTGTCGTCGTCTGGATTTTGATCTGGGTGGAGTTTCATTGCTAATTTTCGGTAGGTCTTTTTTAAATCAGCTTGACCCGTACTTTTGTTTACGCCAAGGACTGTATATGGATCTTGCATATTTTTATTCTTACTTTATTGAAAACTATATATTAAATATTGTTAACTATTTATTATTTTCCATGAACCATCAGATTGGCGACAAGCAGTACCATATGCTGTTTTTTGCTCGTTTGCGATGGTGACTGTTTGGTGATATTCACGACAAACTTGTCCACCTCTGTTAGGAAGCCTAGGTTGGGGGGTCACTGTTCCACGGTGACCGCTATCGGGATTATACCAGGTTGATGTATTGCCTGAAACACCATTTTCAAGTGCATTCTGAGTTGTTTGGTACATTTTTAATTGATCGGCTTCATCAAGTTGTCTGCCAATTTCACCACCAAGAATACTGCCATAAACTGAGCCTAAAATAATACCTAAATCACTTCCACCAGTGATTTCACTTCCAATCAACGCACCGCCAATTGCACCAAAAAAACCACCCGTAGTTTCTTTTGTGCAAGACGTGGTTGTTAGAAACAAAGCAGAAATAATTAAAGTGTTTGAGATAGTTTTTGATTTTAACATTATTTTATCCTCTATCTTGCCCTATAGTTATCTTTTATTATATAACACACATTTAATATCACAATAAAATATTACAAGGTTGGAGTGAATATGCAGGATCCATTTGAAAAGTTTGCGGACTGGTTTGATGAAGCCCTCAAGAAAGAAGATATGGCTGAAGCAATGTCAATTGCGACTGTTGATAAAATGGGGAAACCTTCGATCCGTATGGTACTTCTCAAAGATCATGGTCCTGATGGTTTTACCTTTTATACAAATCTATCGAGCAGAAAGGGCGAGGAAATAAAAAATAATCCTAATGTAGCTTTTTGTTTTCATTGGAAAAGTCTGGCACGTCAAATTAGGATCGAGGGCAATGTTAATTCTGTTAGCGATGAAGAAGCTGATATTTATTTTTCTTCTCGCCCAAGAGATAGTCAAATCGGTGCATGGGCATCAAAACAAAGCCAGTCTATGGAAGGTAGATTAGAATTTGAAGCAAGAATATTAAAATATACTACAAGATTTGGCCTTGGAACCATTCCACGGCCAGACTTTTGGTCAGGGTTTCGTTTAAATCCTCAAAGAATAGAGTTTTGGCAAGATCGTAAATTCAGACTTCATGATCGAAATGTTTATAAACGAAACGATATTGGAGGATGGGTCACAGAGACCCTTTACCCATAATGAGAGATTATGTAGATAAATTAGAGGCGGAAAAGCTTTTAAAACGTGCAACGACAGCGTCCGTTAGTTTGGCTTTTGCACTAATTGGCCTTAAAACTTGGGGCTATATTGAAAGTGGCTCTGTAGCGATATTTGGAACATTACTAGATAGTGTAATGGACAGCTTATCATCGATTATAATTTTTGTTGCCGTCCGCTTTTCGTTGGTTCCTGCTGATGAAGATCATCGTTTCGGCCATGGAAAAGCTGAGGCAATTGCAGGCCTTTTGCAAGCTTTTGTTATTACGGTCACTTCTATATTCCTAATGTACGAGGTGATAGATAAGATCATTAACCCTCAAACTATCCGTAAAGCTGAATTGGGTATTGGTATCATTGTTGCTTCAATAGTACTAACTGTTCTGCTGGTGATTTATCAGAAGTATGTTACAAAACGAACAGGTTCAGTTGCAATTGAAGCTGACGAAATGCATTATTCAGGTGATATTCTTCTAAATTGTGGCGTTGCTTTCTCCCTTATATTAGGCGGTTACTTTGATGTCATATATGCTGATCCTATTTTCGGAGCTATAGCTTGCCTTTATCTACTTCATAGTGCCTATCAGGTTTTCATTACCAGCACGGATGTGCTTATGGATAAGGAAATGAGTGAAGAAGAAAGGTACAAGATAAAAGAAATTATTCGTAATCATGTTGAAGTTGTAGGCATTCATGAGCTCCGTACTCGCCGTTCTGGTCTCAATATTTTTATTCAGTTTCATATGGAACTTGAACAAGGCATCAGCCTTGAAGAAGCACATGATATATCTGATCAAGTTGAAGCAAACATCATCGAATTTTATCCTAATTCAGAAGTTTTTATTCATGCGGATCCATACGATGATAGTAAGCATGGAGCAATGTGATGAATACAATATTTGGTATTAAAAATTGTGACTCTATGAAAAGGGCATTTAAATGGTTAGATGAAAACGGAATCAATTATAAATTTCATGATTATCGCAAAGATGGTATTAATGAAAAAATGGTCCAACAATTTGTTGATCAGCTTGGTATAGATTTGGTGCTTAATAAGCGTGGTACCACTTGGCGAAAAATTTCTGAAGAAATTAAACTTAAGCTTGATGAAGAAAGTTTAATTAAATTAATGTGTGAAAATGAAGCGATGATTAAAAGACCTATTTTCGACTTAGAGGGTTATTTTTCTGTTGGGTTTTCTCGTCAGGATCAGGACAAACTTGGCGACAAATTTCTAAGATAAATATTTTTTATCAAATGCAAGTTTGTGAGTAATGAAAAATTTTGTAAAAAAAACTAATTTATTTTAAATGATCAAGGCCAATATCAACAGCTGGTGCAGACTGCGTGATGCGGCCAACGGAAATAAAATCGACACCAGTTTCCGCAATCTCCTTTATGGTATCAAGAGTTACACCCCCAGATGCTTCTAGGTTTACTTTGGCACTAAATTCAGATACCGCAAGGCAAAGCATATCAAGAGACATGTTATCAAGTAGTAGTCTATCAGCACCAGCTGCAGTAGCTTCTGCGGCTTGTTCGATCGTGTCACATTCAACGGTAATGCCAATACTACTGGCTAATGATCCATAATTTTTAGCGGCTTTAATCGCATTTTTAATTGAACCAACACTAGCAATATGATTATCTTTAATCAGGATGCCGTCATCAAGGCACATACGATGGTTCATTGCCCCTCCCATGCGTGTGGCGTACTTAGCAAGTTTTCGCATCATGGGAATAGTTTTTCTAGTATCAAGAAGACGACAGTTCGTGTGTGCAATTTCTTTAACATATTTACGTGTGAGAGTAGCTATGCCTGATAAATGTTGTAAAACATTGAGAGCAGATCTCTCAGCGGTAAGGATTTTTCTTGCATTACCTTCAAGACGCATGAGTGTGTTTCCTGTTGTAACTTCAACACCGTCTTGAACAAGAATTTCTATGCTTATAGCGCTATCAACAGTGTGTATGATCCGCTCAGCAATATCAATCCCAGCAACTACTATAGTTTCACGAGTATTCAATTCTGCTCTTAGATTTGTGATACTAGGAATAGTAGCGAGCGTGGTGAGATCGCCCGATCCAATATCTTCATCAAGGACGCAGCTTATAAAATGTCTAAGTTCTTCTTTAAAGAGAGGCACTTTAAAATGCCCGTCCAGCACTAGGATTTTTATTTGATGAAATAGAAGGGGACATTTCAAGCATTTTATTGAGTGGTGCCAGAGCTTTAATGCGAGTGATCTCATCAACCTTAATTTCAGGTTGAAGTGTATTGAGACATTTGTAAAGCTTCTCTAAAGTATTCAAGGCCATAAATGGACATTGATTACAGTTGCAATTTCCATCTGCACCGGGTGCACCAATAAATTTTTTATCTGGCGCACTTTTTTGCATTTGGTGGATTATACCTGGCTCGGTTGCAACTAAGAATTTTTTCGCTGGATTTTCAATAACAAATTTAAGAATTGATGATGTAGATCCTACATGATCAGCATGTCGTAAAATAGTTTCTGGACATTCCGGGTGTGCCGTAACCGGGGCATCCGGGTGACTGGCCTTTAGCTTAATTAGTTCTTTTTCTGAAAATTGTTCATGTACAATACAACTTCCGGGCCAAAAAATCATTTCACGACCTGTTTTCTTAGATAGGTATGCACCGAGATGTCTGTCGGGGGCCATCATAATTTTTTGGTCTTTAGGAAGTTGATTAAGAATATGTTCAGCATTCGAAGATGTAACTATGATATCAGACATCGCTTTAATATCAGCGGAGCAGTTAATATAAGTGAGGCAGAGATGTTCTGGATATTTTTCGCGAAATTTAATAAATTCATCTGGTGGACAACTATCTTCAAGTGAACAACCAGCTTCCATATCTGGAAGTATAACAGTTTTGCTAGGGCTGATTATTTTGGCTACTTCTGCCATAAATCTTACGCCGCAAAAGACTATGATATCGGCATCGGTTGCCGCTGCTTTGCGCGATAGATCAAGACTATCTCCAACAAAATCAGCAATGTCCTGAATTTCAGGGTCTTGGTAGTAATGAGCAAGGATGACCGCGTTTTTTTCTTTTCGCAGGCGTTTAATCTCACTTATAAGTTCTACTTTAGGTAAACTTTCGTTTGGCATTAGTGGAATAGACATATTTTTAACTCTATAGTCACAAGTTCTCAATTCCTATGTAAGGGTTTAGGGTAGTTCTTTCAAGAACAATAAAGTAAATTCGAACTTATATGATCAAGTATCGTCTATAAAATCTTTATTTTTCCTATGGGTTATAATTGTTTTGCATTTTAATAAAAATGACCTAACGTTGCTAATAATATAAGGTGATTGAGTCGACCCCTATGACAGAATATAATGAAAAACTTGTAAAATATAGTGTTGCTAGGCGATTTATCATAAAGCTTGGTATAATGGCGCATAGCTATGGCCCATCGGCTGCGCGGCTTGAGAGTTATTTAACCCAAGTGACCGAAACATTAGGTTATCAAGGGATTTTTCATTCAACTAGATCAGAGATTATGTATGTGTTTTGGAAAGATGATCCTATGGTCCAAACCCAGCATGTTGAAAAAGTTGAAAAGGGTGCCTTTAATATGGCCAAACTTGCTCGTGTTGGAGAGCTTGTGGAGTTGGTAGTTGCAGGCGAAATTTCTCTTGAAGATGCCTACACACTTCTTGATAAAATAGATAAACTTCCAGACCCTTGGGGACCATTTGCTAAAGCGATTAGTTTTCTTCTTATTGGAGTTGGTTTCGCTGGCTTAATGACTGGAAATATTTGGGATATATTGCTGGCAGGTGGATTAGCACTTGTTGTTTACATAAACGTATATATTGCCCATCAGTTTCATGGTCGGTTAATTGAACTTCTTCCCTTTTCAAGTGCTTATATTGTTGGAGTGCTTGCAACTTTTTTGAAAATTTTTCTTCCAGAAATAAATATTCAAGTTGTTGTGTTATCTTCCATTATCGTATTAATTCCAGGCTTCACGGTTAGCGCTGGAATTGTTGAAATTGTTAGTGATCATGTGGTTTCGGGGAGTGCTAACCTTATTGCTGGTATTACTTATTTACTTAAACAGTTTTTTGGTGCTTGGTTTGGCCTTGCGACGGTCAGTATTTTTTTACCAGCAATTCAAGAAAATACTGTGCTGTATACAAGTCTTAATTTATGGAACCCGTGGATCTTCTTACCACTTCTTTTCATTGGTCTTGGTGTTGCTTACCAGTCGCTTATGCGTGACTTTCCTTGGGTAATTTTATGCTGTCTCGTCTCTTATTTTGGGGTGATTTTTGGTAACTCCTTTGAAATTGAATATCTTGGTACTTTAATGGGAGCTATTGTTGCTAATATTTTTGGTAACCTTTGGGCTCGAAAGTTCAATCGCCCTACCTCAATTGTATTGGTACCAGCAATCACCGTTATGGTTAGTGGGTCTGTCGGTTTTCAGGGGCTTTTTATTGCTGCTACAGAAGAAACTAGCAAGGGCCTCAATCAATTTCTACAAATGTTTATCGTTGCGCTTGTGATTGCAGCAGGGCTCCTTATTGCAAATACAATTGTGAGACCTAAGGTGACATTGTAGATTTTTTATTGACCCTTACGGTATCAATTCTAGTTGAATATTGAACGTCGATCGTGACCCAAAATTTATTATTTCCACTCGGGTGTGATAACTCCATTTTCTAACGCATAAGTTTCCCAATCAGCAATTAGTTCAGAGAGTTTTGTAAGGTTTTGTGTGCTTAAGTCATTACGCTCACCTGGGTCATTCTTGATATTAAAAAGTTCCCAGTCCCCAGTGCCGTATGTGCCAGGAATTTTAATAATTTTCCAGTCACCTTTACGAACTGCCATGCGGTCATGAAGCTCCCAGGCAACAACGTCTGTGGGGCCATGAATACTCTCTTGTTTTCCACTTAAGTAGGGAAGAATCGAAGTTCCAACATAGGGATATACGTCCCTTCCTTTATAAGATGTGCCAGGATGCTGCGTTTCTGCAATTTCAAGAAAAGTTACAGGAAGATCATGCACAGTCACGAATTGATCATTAAAACCTCCAGTTTTAATGGCTAAATTATCACCCCAGTTTATGATCCCTGGTACCTTAAGTCCTCCTTCAGACGAAAACCCTTTAAACATTCTTGAAGGGGCTGTTCCGGCACGTGCCCAGTGGGGGCCATAATAAATATATGAGCCTTTTTTACCCATGTTCTCAAAGCTATTATCAAAATTACTGTCTATCCAATCTTGAGGAAAAGCTTTGGCCATCCCTGGTCCGAAGCCGGCCGCACCATTATCAGACATAAATATAATAATAGTATTTTCGCGCTGACCTGACGCTTCGAGGTAATCAAGAACACGACCAATATGAAAGTCCATATTGTCAACCATAGCTGCATAAATCTCCATTTCCCGGGCGTCTATTTTTTTTTGCTGTTCACTTATATTTTCCCAGCTTTCAGTCTGCGGATATGCTGGTGCAGGCATTTGTATGTCCTCTTTTATAAGCCCTAGGTCTTGCAGGGATTTATGTCGTTCTATAGTGAGATTTTCATAACCAGCATCATATCTGCCCTTGTATTTATCCAGATATTCGGTCGGTGCCTGGAGAGGCCAGTGTGGCGCAGTATAGGCAAGATAAGCAAAAAATGGTTTTCCATCTTCTTCATCTAGTTCCATATAGTCGATCATCTTATCAGTATAAAATTGAGTTGAAAAAAAATCTTCGGGAAGACCAACCATCTTACCGTTTTCACGAAACCATGATTTATCATGTTGAACAGTCATTGGTTGATCATCAAAGTGACTACTGCCGCCTTGGAGCAGGCCAAAAGAACGTTCAAAGCCTCTGGCTTTAGGGGATTGGTCATCTTCGTAGCCTAAGTGCCACTTACCTGTCATATATGTATTATAACCGGTATCTTGTAACAGTGTAGCTACCGAGACAACATCATGGTTCATATATCCTTCATACCCTGGCTGTCCAATCTGGTTTGGGGCTTGATCATTATACATAGTGCCCATTCCCCCGCGGTGACTATTGGCACCACCAAGAAGTATTGTTCGTGTTGGGGAGCATGCTGAAGCTGCATAAAGATTACTCATCTTAATACCGCCCGCTGCGAGTGCATCAAGATTGGGGGTTGAGATCTCACCACCAAAAGGCGCAATGTCAGAATAGCCTAAATCATCTGCCATTATTAGGAGAATATTAGGTCTATTATCAACTTTTAATTGCCCTACGGGATCCGTAACTTTTGGTGTGTCGCACGAGTAAAGAGCAAAAGAAAAGATAATAAGTACTAATATTTTTTTCATATCAAAATCCTAAAATTAAATTTATTGAGGTGATTATCGGAGAATTTTTAACAAAAAGTCAATCAATATGAAGTTTATTTTTGTGTGGCATTATTACAAAGTATTAAAGAGGCATTGAAAAGTAATAATATTCTCGCTAAGGTTTATCAAATTATAATGAAAAATTTAGATAGTAGGACATTTTTTATGGACGATCTAGTAAAGCCAAAAGAAATCTGGTCATCCAGGTCAACATTTTTAATGGCAGCTATTGGCTGCTCCGTTGGTCTCGGAAATTTATGGCGGTTTCCTTATATTGCTGGGCAAAATGGCGGTAGTGCATTTATTATGGTTTATGTGGGCTTTGTTCTCATTCTAGGTGTTCCCCTGATTATGTCTGAGCTTGCCATGGGTCGTGAAGGGAAGTTAAGTGCTGTAAAGACGATGAACCGCTTTGTAAAAAAAGGGTACCACCCCATATGGAAAATTATTGGCTGGATTAGTATCTTAGTTCCTATACTTGGTCTCTCTTATTATGCTGTGATAGCAGGTTGGTCAGTGGAGTATACTTTTAAAGCTATAATGGGGAAATTTAGAGATGTTGACGGTGCAGGCTCTGGCGCCATTTTTGAAGCGTCGCAGGATAATGTCTTTTCATCTATATTGTGGTTTAGTATTTTCTTATTTACGACAGTCTCTATAATTTCGAGGGGTGTAAAAAACGGTCTTGAAAAGGCTGTGAGAATTATGTTACCTGCATTATTCGTCATTCTATTTTTCCTTGCTATTTATGCTATGATAACTGGGGATGCAGCTGCTACTGTTGAATTTTTACTAAATCCTGATTTTTCAAAACTTACACCACGAGCGATACTTGAGGCATTGGGGCAGGCACTATTTTCACTTGCTATTGGAGTTGGTGCACTTATAACTTACGGTGCTTATCTCCCAGATGATGTATCACTTCCCAAATCTGCTGGGGTGATTGCCATGGCGGATACTTTAGTTGCCCTGCTTGCTGGCTTTGCGATCTTTCCAATAGTTTTTGCTTATGGTCTTGAGCCGAGTGAGGGTCCTGGACTTATATTTGTCACGCTTCCAATAGCTTTTGGCCAAATGCCGGGAGGAATACTATTCGGAGGGCTCTTCTTTATATTACTTTCTTTTGCTGCTTTATCGTCCACTATAGGAATGCTTGAGCCTATTGTTGCTTGGTTTGTTGATAAAGGCAAGTCACGGGCTAAAATGGCTTGGACGTCAGGTATGATTGCTTGGTCTATTGGTATATTTATGGTGTTATCCTTTAATGTATTAGTAGAATTTAAACCGCTTGATTTTATACCACTATTTGAAGGTAAGAATCTTTTTGGCATCATGGACTTTACTGTTGCTAATTTACTCATACCTATCAATGCGCTTATGATTGGTCTTTTTGCTGGTTGGGCGATGACAAATGAAATGGCAGAAAAGCAATTAGGTTTTGCAATTGGAAGTATAGAATTTATCATATGGCGAATTAGTACAAAATATATTGCTACTTTTGCTATAACCCTTGTTGTTTATATGATGATATTTGGCAATCCGTTCTAATGGCGGTTTAAGCTATAGTTGTTTTCATCTAGGATTGTTTTTTTGCCATCTATAATATTACTTAGCATTTTTGCAGACCCTGCTGCCATAGTCCACCCTAAGGGCCCGTGTCCGGTATTAAGATACAAGTTTTTGATTGGTGTTCTGCCAATGTAAGGCGAACCATCTGGGGTGAGGGGCCTTAAGCCTGACCATTCTTTTACTTTATCGCGCTCGAGGTAAGAACCAAATTGTGGATAAATTTCATCAAAAAGATCATAAAGTTTACCAATACGATTTTTCTTTATTTGTCGGTCATAGCCAGAAAATTCTGCTGCACCAGCAATCCTAATAGTATCGCCCAGAGGAGTAATAGCTAAATGGGATCCATCGTCGATGAGCGGCATGCGCGGACCAGATTTCCAGCCATTAATTGGGATCGTAAGCGAATAACCCTTTGCGGGTTTCACAGGAATATTCAAGCCAGCTGTGCGGGCAAGGGGCATCGAATAACTTCCAGTGCAGAGTATGAACATATTCGAGTTAACTTCACCTTCACTAGTAATTATTTTAGTTATTTTTTCTCCTTCCCTAATCATTTTATTGACACTCACGCCGTAATGGAAACAAACACCAAGATTTCGAGCTTTCTCTTCCATTTCGCAAGTAAATTGGTATGCGTTACCTGCTTGGTCATCTGGGAAATATACTCCTCCACACAGACGATGTTCAGCTTCTTTAAGTGAAGGTTCCAACTTCAACAGATCTTTACTTTTAAGCACTTGATATGTCATGCCGTGGTCCTTTAATTGCTCCGATAGTTTAGCCAATTTATCCATTGCACTTTGATCTCGAAAAACCTTCATTGAACCTGTCTTATAACCTTGATAATTAATATCAAGATCATCATTTAGTTTTGCAAGCACTTTCATGGAATAGCAGCAGAGTTCAGCGCTCCGATGTAGGTTGTTATAAAAATACTTTTGTCTTGATTGATTTAAAAAAGAAAGCCCCCAACCAACTATGGAAGGCAGTATCTTAGGTGACAAAATTATGGAACTATGTCCACCAATTAAAGAAGATATAAGGGTCCCCATTATACCTGGAGAATTCCAAGGGTCTGACATCGATGGCGTTAGCATACCAGCGTTGGCAAAACTAGTCTCTAGTCCGGGACCATCCTGTCGGTCAATAACTTCGACTTCGTAGCCATTCTTTGCCAGAAAGTATGCACTAGATACGCCTATTATTCCAGCGCCAATGATGGTTATTTTCATAGCTATTTTTGCTTTATTATTTTCCGTATACCAATAGTAAAAAGCGGAACAATAATCAATATAATAAATATCCAGGTTAGTGTCCCGTACCCTGAAGATATTAAATTAACGACACCAAAGTTAGTTGCCATTACTATGGCGGTAAAGAGGATCACCAATGCAATTACTGGGCGCATATAGCGAGGCATATGGCTCTTTCTGTCGTCGTATGCCACTGCAATTCTTTCATTAACGGAATGGATCAGTGCCGTGCAAGTCTCAATAAAAGTCCCAAAGAGAATTACTTCAAACAAAATTTTAAAAACTGGTACATCAAGGATTTTGAGTAAGTAATTAACAGGCAATGACTGCTCCATGATTTCTGGATAATATCCAATCATGGCAACAAAGAAGAAGATAGCTGGTATCATTGCAATCGGCCCAGCAAGGAGCCCAGCCGAGATAGCTTCTTTACGGGTTTTGATGTGACGTATGCAAAAGAGAACAGCAGCAATTGTAGCGAGATTATAGCCAGAATAAGTTAATCCACTAATAAACCATCCCTCACCAATTGAATAGGTGGTAAAATTCGTTGCTATTTTATCTCCAAAAACACTAATACAGAGGATGACGAATGCGGCGTATGCTAAATAAAGCATTATAGACCACAGGCTTAGAAATTTTTCGATTAAGCCTGATCCAAAAAATACAAGTATAGCCACAGATATCATCATTGTTACTGTGCCCCAGATGGCCTTAATTCCATAATTTTCTGAAAGTAGTTCGCCAGCGGCTGCACCAACAATAGAGATAACTAATATTATTTGTAGCATATAAGTAATTTCAAACAAGATACTGCCGCGGCCTAGCGTTTGACTGAAATAAGTTTGATAATCGTAACTTTTTGTAACACGTGCAAGTTCAAAGCAAGCAGCGAGAGTGATACTCCATATTACCATAGCAACAAGAATACCAAGTAATCCACCTGTTGGACCGGCATTAAAAAAAAATTCAACAATTTCACGACCAGTGGCATATCCTCCAGCTATAGTAACCGACTGGAAGATAAGCCCAGGTAATAAATATCGTTGAAAAAAACTTCTCATTAAAATTATCCTTATTAATCTTCAGGGAAGCATGACATTTATATTTGATTGATGCAAAAGCAAAATTTGGTTATCTTCTGACGTATACTAATTAATATAGGACAACTGATGGTAAAATCTAAGAATTCTCGCCCCATTGATGATGAAACAGGTATAGAGGTAAATGAGAATTTTGAAAGGTTTGAACAAAAATTTGATATTTACTGTCGAGCTATGTGGGATCCCAAGATAAAGTCTGAGAAAGCAGATAAGTTTTTTGAGGGCTATTATATGCCTCACGCAAAAGCACGAAAAACAGACGGTTTTAGTCAGAAAGATTATGCCTTTCGAAATGCGGCTTGGCATGTAAATAATGTTGTTCGTGATATTGAAAAAGCTGGTGAATTTAGAAACGAAAAGCCAAATGAAATTCGCAAGGAAGGCTTTTGGGATTATTATACATCGCATGATGAGGGCTGGCCGGACCCATATCCTTATGAAAATTTGGCCGAAGCAACGCGAGATCTGCGAAAGGTTGCTGGATTTTGTGGTGTTGGCGATCTTGGTGTGTGTGAATATGATGAGCGTTGGATGTATAAATCTATTTTTACGGCTCAGGGTGATGGACAAAAACCTCAGGAAATTCCCCATGATATCCCAAATGTGATAGTGACGCTTGAGCCTATGGACCATGGTCTTATAAAGACGGTGCCCTCGGCTCTATCAGGCGCGGCTACTGGACTTGGATATACCTTTGATGGGGTAGCGATTATTACGTTGGCACAATACATACGGAATATGGGCTATCGGGCATATGCAACCCTTAATGATAGTGCTCTTTGTATTCCGTTAGCTTTACAAGCTGGGCTTGGCGAGGTTGGGCGTCATGGGATGCTAATTAATGAAAAGTACGGACCTAGGTTTAGAATTGGTAAAATTTTCACAGATATGCCTCTTGAAATTAACAGTCCGAAGAAGTTTGGTGTTGAAGAGTTTTGTAATACCTGTGATCGCTGTGCTAAGGCCTGTCCACCCAAGGCAATTCCATTTGGGCCGCCAACTGATCAAACTCATAGCGAGAGTAATATAAAGGGTGTTGTTAAATGGACACCTTCTGCTGAAAAGTGTTTTAAGTTTTGGTGTAATCAAAATACCGATTGCAGCATCTGCATACGCACCTGTCCTTACAATCGAGATTTTTCAAAACTCATTCACCGATTCTGGTTGCAACTTGCCAAGGGACCGTTTAAAAAAATTGCTCTCAAGCTTGATGACTGGTTTATGGATCGCGGAAGATTGAAAACTAGTGATTGGTGGAGACCAGAGCTTGTAAATGCGAAAGCAGAAAGTAACCCCAAGCATACACAGAAAAGAAAATGATGATAGAAGTCGGCAAAAATCATACGCTTGAAATTGCAAAACATGTTGATTTTGGTGTTTACCTTTTGAGTGATGAAGAAGAAATATTGTTGCCTGGAAAATATTTACCTAAAGATGAAACACTTTGGGAAGTAGGAAAATTTATTGACGTTTTTATCTATCTTGATTCTGAAGATAGGCCCATTGCTACAACTGAAATACCTTTCGCTAAGGTTGGAGAGGCTGTGTTTTTAACAGTTGTTGGGCAAAGCCAATTTGGAAGTTTTGTTGACTGGGGGTTAACTAAGGATTTACTAGTTCCTTTTAAGGAACAAAGAGTGCCAATGGAATTAGGGCGCAGTTATGTAGTCTATATTTTTATTGATAAAACCGAGCGTATCGCGGCAACGTCGCGTCTCAGTAGATTTTTAAATGAAGAGAATGATGTCGCTTTTGAGGTCAGACAGGAAGTTGATTTACTAATTTGTAGCCGCAGCGATCTTGGTTTTAAGGCGGTGGTTAATGGCACTCACCTTGGTCTTATTCATAGCAATGAAATTGTTAGACCTATAAAGGTGGGGGATACATTTAAAGGTTATATAGGTGAGCCACGTGAGGATAAACGCATTAATATCACTTTACAGAAAATGTCTTATGAAGTGAGGGATGAATTAGCAGAAAAAATACTAAAACATCTTTCAGAGCATGGTGGAAAAACACACTTAACTGATAAAAGTTCGCCCACGGAAATTTATGAGGTGTTTCATGTTAGTAAATCCAATTTTAAAAAATCACTTGGAAAACTTTTTAAACAAGAAAAAATTACTTTTCATGAGAAAAGTGTAAGACTTACAGTAAGTAGCGACGGGGTTTTACCTGAGACTAATCATCACTAAATAAGCTACGTTAGCTGAGACCGAAGAAACTATTATTCTACCGGGGTGATAAATGAACTCCGGCCAACATACAGCGCACCGAACCACCAGCTAGTTCTATAGTAGGAATATCAAGAGGCAGTATTATTGTGCTTTGTTCAATAATGGCTTTCTGCTTCGGATCTAGCGCTTTTAAGGCAACGTTGGAAAGTGCTAATACGAGACCTTTATTGCTTTGTAATTCAAGCGCATTTCCAGCAAAGTTTTTAATTTGTTTTATAGAGAGTGCTATTATTTGACGTCCTGAGCGCGTAAAACGTTCTTCTATTTCTAAACGGCGAGTACTGTCAAGAATCATATCGAGACATATCATGACGAAATCTGTAGCTATACACATAAGCACGTTGGTGTGGTAAACTGGATTTCTATTATCATCAACAGCATCAAAAACCATCGGCTCATAATTAAAATGAGTGCAGAAGCGTTCAAGAGCCACTGGATTAGTTCGGTTTGATCGAACTGCATAAGCGACACGGTCTATATGATCAAGAACCATTGCGCCGGTACCCTCTAGGAATAGACCATCAGGCTCGAGCCCTGAATAATCGATAACATCTTGGACACGATAATTTCTTTTAAGCATCTCAATGACATCATGCCGGCGTTCAAGACGACGATTTTTCGGGTACATTGGATAGATAGCAATATGACCACCTGGGTGAGTGGAAAACCAATTATTTGGAAAAACTGAATCAGGACTTTTCCTGCTCTCATCCTCAAATATATGAGTTTTGATTCCAAAAGAGGTGAGTTTGTTAGCAACATTTGTTGTTTCTGTAAAAGCAGATTTTGCCATTTCAGATGAATTTAAGCCGTCACCATTTTTTTGAAAAGCGTTGTCTTTAGCTGTTTCTTGGTTTGGTAAGAAATGATGAGGACGGATCATAATTACTGCTGCGGGTGCTTGGGCGCTTCTTCTGTTCATTTTAAAGATCCTCGATTATTTGGCTTCCTTAGCGCGTAAAACCATACCAAATAAATCACGTGGCTCATCAGGGTCAGCAACCATATCCAGATTTTGGAACTGTTTTGTTTTTTCCAATTGATCGCGAATATAACGCAGGGCTGAAAAATCTTCGATTGCAAAACCAACGCTGTCAAATAAAGTAATTTGTTTTTCGTTTGTGCGGCCTTCTGCTTTCCCAGTCATTACCTGCCATAATTCAGTTACTGGGTAGTCGTCGTCAAGCTGCTGAATTTCTCCTTCAATACGTGTCTGCGGTGGGTATTCGACAAATATCTCTGAGCGAAGAAGAATATCTCTGTGTAACTCGGTTTTGCCTGGGCAGTCACCGCCGATGGCATTAATATGTACTCCTGAACCAACCATATTATCAGTAAGGATTGTGGCGCATTGTTTGTCGGCTGTTACAGTAGTAATTATGTCTGCTCCTTCAACAGCTATTTGTTCGCTGGAACATTTGACCATATTTATGCCAAATCCAGTTAAGTTTTTCATACAGCGGTCAGTGGCCTCGCCATCAATATCGTAAAGTCTAAGCTCATCAATTCCACAAATAGCCTTAAACGCGAGTGCTTGAAACTCTGATTGGGCTCCATTTCCAATCATCGCCATCATCTTGGATTTTTTTGGCATCAAGTATTTTGCAGCCATAGCTGAAGTTGCCGCTGTCCTGAGGGCTGTTAAGATCGTCATTTCAGAGAGCATAACGGGATAACCCGTTTCAACATCCGAAAGTACACCAAAAGCAGTTACGGTTTGAAGGCCATCTTTTGTGTTTTTAGGGTGACCGTTTACATATTTAAATCCGTAAACTTGACCGTCGCTGGTAGGCATCAATTCAATGACGCCCTCATTAGAATGTGAAGCTACACGTGGTGTCTTATCAAAAAGTTCCCATCGTTTGAAGTCAACTTCTAGGTAGTTTGCTATTCCGATTAGAACTTCTTCAATACCAATTTCCAGAACAATTTTCATCATATTGTCTACACTGACGAATGGCACATGATTAAGGTCGTTTGCTACTTTTTTTGTCATAACAATTTCCACTTCTTAAACAACAAATTAGTTTCATTAGATGATAAGGTAAACTATATAATAATTATAAACAATGTCACAATTTTATAAAAATTTGTGGCATTTATATAATATTTACAGTATAAATTGTTAATATTGTCAAATCATTATAACCTTTTAGGGTGAGGATAATAATATTTCAAATGCAAAATACATTTATGATCACCTTGATCGAGAATTGATAGGGTTATTGCGAACAGATGGCCGAGCCCCACTATCAAAGCTTGCTGAAATCTTAAAAGTATCCCGAGGTACCGTTCAAAATAGACTTGATCGCTTATTGAGTTCGGGTACCCTACACGGTTTTACTGTTCGTGTTAGGGATGATTATGAACATGATGCAATCAGATCTTTGATGATGATAGAAGTAGTGGGAAAATCGACTTCACAAGTAATAATGAAGCTTCGAGGTATTCCAGAATTACAGACCCTTCACACAACCAATGGTGCTTGGGACCTTGTTGCCGAAATTCAAACTTTAAGCCTTAATGATTTTGATAGAGTATTACGGGAAGTTCGTATGATTGATGGTGTGTTAAATAGTGAAACAAGCATTCTTCTCAGCTCAGTTTAATAAAATAAATTTTTTATAGCAATTTTTCAATAGTTTACTAGTTTAGTATTTAAATATATAATTAAAAAATTGGAATGAATTTTTAGGAATTAAACGTGCTATGATTGATACTAATTCCGGGGATGCTCATACTGGTGAAGGTATGGACAGAAAAATAATCAAAAAAAACAATCTACCCAAAATGACTTTTTTTGGCCTAATAGCTCTTGGGGCTATGGTAGGAATATATTTAATTGCGGATAGTTTAATGGTGGGCCGTACTTTTCGTGTCGAGGAAAGTCGCCTAGTAATTTCAACTGTAACTAGTGGCGTATATGAAGATTATATTCCTATTCGTGGGAAAGTAACACCACTAAGGACCGTTTTTATATCGGCAACTGAGGGGGGACGGGTTGAGAAAATTTTAACTGAAGATGGTACAATGGTTAAAAGAGGTCAACCAATTGTTGAACTTTCCAACCCGACATTACAGCTTGAAGTTTTTCAAAATGAAGCCCGTGTTGCTGGCGAGCTTAATGCTATGCGCACACTTGAACTTCAGTTAGAACAAAATCGCCTTCGACATATCACAGTAATTACAACACTTAAGTATGAAATACAAAAACTTACCCGCAATGTAAATAGATATAGAACACTGTATGATCGGGGTAACTTTACGAAATCTCAACTAGATGAAGCAGAGGAAGACCTTACTTATAAAATAAAAATGCTTGAGGTGACAAAAGAGTCACAACAAACTGATGCAAAAATGCAGGAAACCCAACTTGAGTTATCACAGATTGATAGTGCCAACCTTGAACGGAACCTTAAGATTGCTCGTATGAACCTTGAAAACCTTAATATGAAGGCGCAAATCGAAGGTCAACTTTCTGGGTTTGATCTCGAACTTGGGCAGACAGTTGCACGAGGTACTTCTATCGGGCAAATTGATGATCCATTTAATTTTAAAATTGAGGCTCAAATTGATGAATTTTATTTGAGCCGTGTCAATCTCAACCAAGCAGGTTTTTATGACCGCTCTAGTGATGGCGAAGGGTTCCCAATGCGGATAAAAAAGATTTATCCAGATGTGCAAAACAATCAATTTAAAATTGATATGATTTTTGTAAATAAACAGCCAAAAGATATTCGGCGCGGTCAAACTTTACAGTCAAAACTTACTCTCGGTGATAGTGCGGAAGCATTGCTTATTCCAAATGGCAGTTTTTATCAGGATACTGGAGGTAGTTGGATATTTGTTGTCTCTGAGGATGGCTCTTTTGCTGTTAAACGTAATCTCCGCCTTGGACGCAAAAACAATAACTTTATTGAAGTTATTGATGGGTTAGAAATTGGCGAACGTGTTATTATATCCCCTTACACTAGTTTTAAGGAAATGGATCGTTTGAACCTAAGTAAAAATTAATTTTAATTACTATGCATTTATTTGGATAAATATATGATAAATATACAAAATTTGACGAAATCATACCGTACAGAAGAGGTAGAAACATTAGCGTTAAATAACGTCAGTATAGAAATCAAAGCAGGTGAATTTGTTGCTATTATGGGACCGTCCGGCTGTGGTAAATCAACGCTTCTTAATATTTTAGGTATGCTGGACACAGCAACATTGGGCCATTATTCTTTTAAGGGTGAGGATGTTGTAGGTTATTCGGAAGCAAAGCTGGGTGTTATTCGCAAACAAAATATAGGGTTTATTTTCCAAAATTTTAACTTAATTGATGAGCTATCAGTTGCTGAAAATATTGAACTTGCGCTTCTTTACCATAACATCAAGAGTCCGGAACGAAAAAACCGTGTTACAGCAGTGATGGATAAAGTAGGAATTACTCACCGGGCTAAACATATGCCAAACCAACTTTCTGGTGGGCAGCAGCAGCGTGTGGCTGTAGCTCGGGCAGTTGTAGGTAACCAAACTATGATACTTGCCGATGAGCCAACCGGAAACCTTGATACTGCTCACGGTCAAGAAGTAATGAGAATGCTTCAAAAGCTGAATGAGGAAGGAACCACTATTGTTATGGTAACACATAGTCCCACGCATGCTAAATATGCGAAGCGGACAATTAATTTACTCGATGGCCAGATTATTACAGATGATATAATTAACGAGTAGAAAAAATGTTAAAAAGTTATATAAAAATAGCATTTAGAAGTATTTTAAAAAACAAGCTTTATGCGGCTATTAACATATTAGGGTTAACTCTTGGGCTTGTCTTTTACCTTTTCGGGGGTCTACTGGCAACATATGAAAATTCACACGACCAATTTTTTGAAAATTCAGCCCGTGTTTATACTATACGCGGAAATATTAATGCGGAATCAAATATAGGTGTGAAACAACTGGATAACGTGTTCAGTGCTGTTGCTCCACAAATAAAATCAAATCTAAGCGAAGTTGATGCAGTAGCTAGAACTATTTTACGTGAATTTTTAATTTCGGTTGAAGAAAATAATTATTATGAAAAGGTTCGTTTTGCTGATCCAGAACTTCTGGAAATATTTGATTTTGATTTTTTAGAGGGGGATAGCTCTGCTTTCGCCGGTTCAAACGGTATTATTATTACAGAAACGATTGCTAATAAATACTTTGGTAATAAAAATCCTATCGGGGAAACATTAACGTTGGACCATGAGAATGACTTAACCGTTATGGCAGTTATAAGTGACATACCGCAGAACTCTCATTTTAATTCACAGATTGTAATGAGTATGCCCATTGGAGTGCTCATACCTATGGTTGCGATGGAGCGCATTACGAAGTTTCAGCCGGATACTGATTGGGGTAATTCATCCATGGGTAATCTGACATATGTGATGCTTCCTGAAACACTAGATAGGGAGTGGTTACAGGATCAAATGGACGGAATTTACGAACGATTTGTTCCTGATACTGGAAGATTTACCCCGAAGTCTTTTTTGACTGGGTTCGACGTACGGGTGTTAAGTGAGGCTAATACTGCTATTTGGGATGTAATAGGAATTCCTGTTATTTCAATTGTAGAAGGTTTAGGGGGGATAGTTCTTCTAATAGCGTGTGTCAATTACACAAATTTGGCTACGGCGCAGTTTATGGGACGTGCTCGAGAAGTAGGACTTCGTAAAACTCTCGGGGCAGGACAGATGCAACTTCTCTTGCAATTTATAATTGAAAGCCTGACAATTACTTTTTTTTCTATGCTATTAGCGCTTGTTGTACTTGAGATTTTAATACCAATATTCAATTCGGCGACTGGTAAAATTATTTTTATTAACTATCTTTATACATTACCATGGCTTGTACTTACTACGGTTCTGGTGGGTGTTTTTTCTGGTGCATATCCCTCATACCTTATTACTAAAACCAATCCCATAGAAGCTTTAAGAGACGTTGCCCGAAAGGGCCGTTCTGCAGGGCTGATTAGAGCAGTAATGATAGGAATTCAATTTACTTTCTCTGTGTCTATTTTAACTATTGTCTTAGTTGTATTTGCTCAAAATGAGAAAGTTGAAGAAAGTAGTCGTATTTTTCCTAAAGATCAGATCTACATTCTTGATCGTATAAATGTTGAGCAGATGGAAGGTCGTCACGAGGTTCTTAGAAATCAAATTCTCAATATAGCGTATGTAGAGGACTTTACGCTTTCCTCTCAGGTCCCTTACGAACAGAATAATAGAAGTTTCCAGGCTTCAACAGTCCTTAATGATATTGCATCTGGGATTAGCATTAACCAGCTTAATATAGATGAGAGATTTATAGAGGTTTATAATATCCCTCTGATAGCTGGGCGTAAGATTACACGCAAAGTGGCAATGGATACTCATATTCGAGAAAATGGTGCTGTAAATGTTATGGTCAATGAGCTCGCGGCCAAGCAACTTGGTTTTGCTTCATCTGAAGCAGCTATTGGACAATTTTTTTACGAAGATGAGGGTGATAAAGGAATTACTACATATACTATTGTTGGTGTTATGGAGGATCGAAATATTCTCGGCTTGTTTGCCTCGGTAAAACCATTTGTCTTTTTTATGCGCGCGGCTTCCTATCGGTTAGCTTCCATTAAAATTTCATCGAATGCACCAATAAGTATTGTGCAAGAAATTGAAGAGGCATGGCAAGAAGTATATTGGGATTATCCAATGCAGGGTAAGTTTCTCGATGAAACGTTTCAAATGGTTTATTTAATTTTTGATATGGGAAGTAAGTCTTTGGCCACATTTTCTTTTATCGCTTTGATAATAGCGTCATTTGGACTTTTTGGTTTAGCCGCATTTATGGCTAAACAAAAAACTAAAGAAATTGGGATTCGAAAGGTATTGGGAGCTTCTAATAAACAGATTATTCAATTGCTTATATGGCAATTTTTAACACCCGTGCTGTGGGCGACGCCATTAGCATTAGGAATAGGTTATTTTGCATCCCAAACCTATTTAAATTTCTTTGCTGAACGTATAGGTATGCCCTACGGCATGCTTATATTAGCTGGACTTTTTGGATTAATACTTTCTTGTATAACGGTTTCAGTACATGCCTTTAGAGTTTCCAAAATTAATCCTATTAAAGTACTTTCCCATGAATAAATAAGTGAAAAAATAGCCAATATAATTATAAATTAAGGTAGCCTGATCGCGGGTGATATTTAGACCTGAATATGGGTGATTTTTATTTATTACAGTTAATTAAAACCTTTGGTGACTAGTTTGTTTAATTTTTGCATCATTTTAGTTGCTACTCTTAACTCTTCACTGTCAAATTCATCGCATAGGGTTTGTAGTTCGGTCATCTCTCTAAGTTGAATGGCATCGTAGGTATCTTTACCTACAGAAGTAAGCGAAACTAAATATGTTCTTTTATCGTCAGGATTATCTTGTCGTTTAATCAAATTCATCTCTAAAAGCGTATTGACTACTAATTGAATATGCTGGCGTGAAACTCCTTTTACTCGCCCAATCTCTGGCACTGTAATCGGTCTAGCGTAAGAAAGTATTTCCATGACACTTCGCATAGAGGCATTAATTCCATTAAGATCTTGATGAATTTCATTAGTGCGCATGCGCAAATGATTGGAACATTGATGAATATCTCTGATGACAGCGTTAAGTCGTTTTGCTTCTGTTTTCAAAAAAACCTCCATATTATAAATTATGACAATAATATTGTCATAATTTATTTACTTTGTCACGATTTTAATCAAAATTAGTCTAATAAATTTGAATCTATCCTATTTATAGTCTCATAAAGTATTTGTAATCCGTAGTTTAAATGTTCCTTTGATGTATATTCTCTGGGGTTGTGGCTGATGCCATCTTTTGAAGGGACGAAGATCATTGATGTTGGACATATGCGTGCCATCATCTGTGCATCATGTCCTGCCCCTGAGTTTAGGCGTGTGCACTGCAGGCCTTTTTCATCGGCAATATTGGCAATAATATTTGATATTCTTTTATCAAAGTTTACAGGTTTAAATCTAACGAGTTGTTCAGTTTCAACATTAACTTTTTCTTCAAGACAAATATGCTCAATTTTTTGTTTAAGAAGATATTCTGCTTTTTTAAGCTTTGTTTCGTCAATATTCCTAAGATCTACTGTCATGTATACTTCACCAGGTACAACATTTATGAGGTTGGGTTTTGGGGAAATAACCCCGACGGTCCCAACTTGCCCACTACCAATGATTTTTGTGATTTCACGAACAGCTACAGATAGTCGTGATGCTGCATATGCGGCATCCTTTCTAAGGTTCATTGGTGTTGTTCCAGCGTGGTTGGATTGACCTTTAAAGGTTACTCCGGTCCATGAAATTCCTTGTACACCTTCAACAGCCCCTATTTGACTATTTTTACTTTCGAGCACTGGCCCTTGCTCAATATGAAGTTCAATAAATGCGTGCGGTATTATTGAACCACAGACCATGGACCCGAGGGTTCCTGTTCTATTTAATTCATCATAAATTGTTTTCCCATCAGTAGAAATAATATTATGAGCATCATCTAAACTCATCCCACCTGCATATACAAGAGAGCCAAGCATGTCTGGTTGAAAACGAACACCTTCCTCATTAGTAAAAATACCTACGCAAAGATCGTATTTATTTATTTTACCGCTTTCTTTATATGCTGCTAAAATCTCAAGTCCACCAATTACACCATATGAACCATCGAGATGGCCGCCATTTCCAACCGTATCAATATGAGAACCCATCATAATTGGACTGCCTTCAACTTCACCCTTAAGGGTTGCAAAGACATTACCTATTTGATCGACTTGAACGTCAAGGCCGGTATCTTTCATCCAAGATATTACAAGATTTCTTCCCGCGATATCATCATCAGTAAGTGCAATTCTTCGAGATCCACCATCCGAAGTTTTTCCAATATGAGCTAGTGATGCAATTCGTTCATGCATTCTTGATGTATTTAATTTCAATTAATCTACCTTTATTCCAAGAAAGTTCAATAACTGAGGCATTATTAAACTTATCATTCTAACTTTAGTTCATGAACTTAAGTTAATAGAGTGTTTTTTTCCTCGAAGGTGTTACGGCCATAAAACTTCATAATCAAACGAATGCTTAAATATTGGATAATAATTATTAGAAAAATGATGTAAGGCGATTGGTAAAAACCGACAACAATAAAAGCTAATACAGTCATGACACCATTAAGTAACGCATACCAAAATTGGGTTGAGACATGATCAATATGGCTGCAACCAGCAGCCATGCTGGCTAGAACGGTAGTGTCCGATATTGGGGAGGTATGATCACCAAATAAACCACCACTCAATACTGCAGCAATTGTTAATACCATCGGTGCATTTAGCGCGTGAGCGATAGGAACAACAATAATCATGAGAATAGCAAAAGTGCCATATGATGATCCTGTTGCAAATGACATAATTGCTCCAAGTAAGAATACTATTAGCGGAAAAAAGCTGGGTTCAATTTTATCACCGATCAGAGTGGCAAGGTATGCACCAGTTTGGAGTTCTCCACAAAGCGAACTCAGTGTCCATGCAAGCACCAATATAACACACATAAAGACAAGTTTTTGCATCCCCTCAAAAAATAAGCCAAGACTTTCATCATATGGTTTATTTTGATGCTTTTTCATTAAATATCCGCAGGCAATCGAAGCGAATAGGTAGGATAGACAAATCCCTGCGCGCACGTGGACACTCTTGATACCTTCCATATACGCAAAATATCCCATATAAATTACCATGGTTGCTAACATAACGGAAAGAGGTAAAATAACTGTACTTATTTTGTGGTTTTCCGTTTGTTTTTTTTCTGGAACATCTATTAATTTTCCAGTGTCTACCGCCCTATTATAATCCTTCTGGGCGTTGGCCATAGGGCCAAAATCACGACCAGTTGAAAGGATCATAGGAATAGAAATGAGTGCGAGGAAGGCATAAAACTGAAAGGGCCAAACTGATAGTAATACTCTAATAGGGTCGCCATCTATGCCAACCGCAGCATAGGAGTTTTCAATAAGTGACATTATATAAACACCCCACCCGACAAATGGAATAAGGATGCATAATGGTGCTGCTGTAGTGTCAATAATATATGCTAGCTTTTCACGGCAAATCTTCAGTTCAGCAAATACAGGTTTAAACAGTGGTCCAACAATTAATGCATTACCACTATCAGTAAAAAATACGCTTAAGCCTGTTACCCAAGCTGCAATTTGTGCCTTTACCGGACTACCAATGAATTTTACCATTACTCCTGCGAATGCCCTTGAGCCGCCAGATTTATCAAGCATATGTATGAAACCACCAATCGTAAACATAACGATCATAACTTGATTGTTGGATGGGATAGCTAACTGAACAAATACATGATCTTCTAAAATTTCAGCAAAAGCCATAAAAGGGTTAAAATTAGCAATAATCAATGCCCCACTAAGTGCTCCCGATGCCAATGAAAAAACTATATTTCGCGTATAAACTGCCAGTGCAATACTGAGAGTTGGCGGCAGAATGGACAGAAATCCGTAATTTTCCATAAAATTCCTTTGAATTTATTTTTTACAACCCTAGTGGAAGGTTCTTAATATTTAAAGAGGTATCTTTTAACTCCCCCAGCGAAGCATAATTAAACGGATAGATATATATTGAACTAATAGTATTATTAAAATCATATAAGGCGTCTGATATATAGCAATTAAAATAAAGGCTAATATTGTCATGATTCCAGTGAGAATGGCATAAGGAAATTGAGTGGATACATGATCAATATGAGGACAGTTGGCCCCCATAGAGGCAAGTACTGTTGTATCTGAAATTGGCGAGGTATGATCGCCAAATAACCCCCCACTAAGAATGGCAGCGATAGTCAGAACTAAATCTGCACCTAGAATATTTGCTACAGGTAATGTAGTTGCCATCAATATGGCAAATGTTCCATAGGAAGAGCCTGTGGCAAAAGACATCATTGCGCCGAAAAGAAATACAGCGATTGGAAAATAGGCTGGATTTAAATTGTCACCAATTAATGAAGCAAGGTAAGGGCCTGTTCCAATTACATTACAAATGGAACTTAATGCCCAGGCAAGCGCAAGGACTGTAGCAACATTAATTAAACTACCTGCCCCTTCAAAAAAAACACTCATTGACTGATCATAAGTCTTTCCTTGATAACGCTTCATAACAAAAGCACATCCCATAGAGGCAAAAACATATGAAAGACATAGTCCTGCATTAACATGAATACTTTGCACACCCTCGGTTATGGAATAATAACCAAGAACCGAACTTAAAACTATAATCATAATAGCGAAAGGAAGGATAATCATGATAAGGCTTGGGTTTTTTTCTTGGATGATTGCTACAATTTGTTTCTCTTCAATTTTTTCATATTTTTTTTGTGCTTTTGCCATAGAGCCAAAGTCTTTTCCCGTAGATATGATCATTGGTACCGAAAAAAGGGCTAAAAATGCATAAATTTGATAAGGCCAAACATCTAATAATACTGCATATGGGTCTGCTTCAATTCCCATTCCTGTATACGAATTGTCTATTAAGCTCATAATATAAACCCCCCAGCTCGCTACAGGCACTAGGATTACGACTGGTGAAGCGGTGGTATCAATAATGTAGGCAAGTTTTTCACGACAAATCCTCAGTTCTTTAAAAACTGGACGAAATAATGGTCCCACAATAAGTGAATTTGCGGTGTCACTAAAAAAAATACTAATACCGGATAACCAGGTTGCCAGCTGTCCTTTTTGCGGGCTGGAAACAAAACGTATAATAGATGTTGAAAATGCCTTTGAACCACCAGATTTTTCAAGGAGCCCTACAAACCCGCCAATTAAAAGTGTGATAATAATAACTTGCGTGTTCGATGGGTTTGAAACCTGCATAAAAATGTGATCACGCATCAAAGATACTATTGCAAAGAAAGGGTTATAGGAATTTAATATTAAGGTGCCACTTAAAGCACCGAGGCTCAATGATACAATAATATTTCGGGTGTAAATTGCGAGAAATACACTTAAGAGAGGTGGTACGATAGATAAGAAACCATATGATACCATTTTCACCTTCCTTATTTATTATTATTTAACACTAACAACTAAGAAAATAAGGTCAAGGTCTAAAAAACACTATTCCTTGCGCTCATATTATTTAAAAAAATTCTCTCTAATATAACCAATACTAGTCGTTTTGAAATGCTTAAAAGGAACGCCTAAACGCCCAATTGCCTCAATTACTTCTCCAGAGACATTACCATATATTTCTATGGAAAAACCATCACCCAATTCCATGTGCTTAGCTACATAATCTTGCACAGGAGGGTTTGCATCATGGGCAATAAAAGCGTCGCTATTAGCATATAGCTCAGTCCAGGTGAATGCTAAGGCATCGTCTGGATCTGCATCAAAATTATGGAATAACATTCCTGGCTCAGAAGCCTCAACAGCATTATCAACTTGATCAGCAATATTAAAATATTGATCCACCATACCGTCTTTAACATGCACTCTAGCTATTAAAATAAATGGATTTTTACCCATTTCATCTTCATGATTATAAGCATTAGTATTGGTTATAGCGATGAAAATACTCAAGAAAAAAAAGATATAACGCATAAGATGATCCTTATTGAAGAATGAAAGATTATATTTCTATACTAATTAATTGAAATTACCAAGATTAGATACTCGTGATGAACCAAAATTTAACATTTGAGAATTTTCGATTAAAACCAAAGCAATTACATAAGACTATTTTTGTGTTTTATGGGTAAATTCGCTTTACTCTAAATTAATATTTTATAATACCATTACTAATTAAAAGAAAAAATTTCAGGTTTATAGTAAATATTAAACTTGGAAATCATCTATTCTTAGCGTGTAAGATGATTTGTCGGTCCAGTTCTTGTAAAAATTTTGACCTATCTGCCTTGGTGAATGCGGCATTATAGCCTTTGCTTTCTCCAGTTTCCCTCAGGTGCGCCTTCAATTCCCTCATCGCAAGCGCCATTCCAATATTATCACTTGAGAATAACCGTCCCGTCATTCCTAGAACAATGGCTCCAGCCTCGAGGCACCGTTTTGCTAAGGGAATATCTGCCGTTATTGCAATATCATTTTGGCCAACACGGTCAGCGATCCAATCGTCAGCCTCATCTGGTCCAGCAGATACGACAACTTTCTTAACTAATGGTCCGACCTCAATACGCATCCATTGATTGCTAACCATAAACACAGGAACTTTGTGCCTATAAGCAACCTTAAGAATTTCATCCTTAACTGGACAAGCATCACCATCAACAAAGATTGAAGTTTCAAGTTTTTCCTTCATAATTCTATTTTTAACTCTGCTTTAGTAAAAGTTTCTTTATTGGGCTTGATCATAAAGATCATTTTTGCAACAATACCTATTATAATAGCAGATTAATTTATTAAAGAGAGGTATTTATTGTCTCAGAATTATGAAATAGAAGAATCAGGTTTAGAAAATCATGTCGGCCATCTGCTTAGACGTGTCTTTCATAAAGCGCGCAATAGGATGCAGAAAAAAATTGCAGATACCGGCCTTAGTCCGATGCAAACTTCTGCCATGACCTCACTTCGTAAAAAAGGCTCAACTTCTCAAAATAAGCTAGGCCGACGCATAGGCATGGAGCCAGGTAATGTTCATGGTCTAGTTGATCGCCTCCTTAAAAAGGGGATGATAACCTCAAACTTTATTAATGAAGGGCCTGGCCTTCACATTCTTGACCTTACTGACGAAGGTAGGGATATTGTTGATAAAGTTATTCCTCTTGGAGTAGAGGCAGGTAAGGAAACTCTAGAACCGCTTACTTTAAAAGAACAGGAAAAATTTCTGGGTTATTTAAGGCGCCTTTTGTAGATCAGTGGTGTTGACTCTCGGATAGACAGTGTTATTATAATAACATATAAATTCAAGGAATATTAAAATGGCTAAAATCACACTTGGCATGTGGACATCACACGGGCCGACGCTTTCAACTACGCCTCAGGAGTGGTTAATGCGTGTAAAGGCTGACCAAAATCGCCCATCTCATCCATTCCGGTTAAAAAATTATTCTTTCGATGAACTTAGAGATCTTCGTAGATCTGAAAATTTAGCTGAGCAGGCTTCGCTGGATCAGAGAACTATTCGTCACGGTCGTTGTATGACAGCAATTTCAAAAATGGCTGATATCTGGAATGATGTTAAACCTGATGTTGCTATTATTATGGGTAACGATCAAAAAGAAATTTTTAATGATGAGATGATACCAGCATTTACAGTATTTTCAGGAGATACACTTTATAATGAACCGGCAAGCGCGGAACAAATTTCCATGATGGCCCCAGGTATCCATGAAGCAGAAGACGGTCATAATCCCTCAGAATATACTGAATACCCTGGGCAGCCAGAGCTTGGGCGTCTAATAATAGAGCAAGCGACTAAAGAAGGTTTTGATGTAGCACAAATGACAAAGTTGCCAAAACATGAGAAGCATTGGTCATCTGGGGTTGGGCATGCTTTTGGTTATATTTACAGACAAGTGATGCGAGATAAAGTGGTTCCAAATGTTCCAATCATCGCTAATACCTTTTTTCCTCCTAATCAACCGACGGCAAAAAGGTGCTTTGAATTTGGGCGAATGGTCGGGCGAGCAATCAAAGGTTGGGATAGTGATTTGACGGTGGCGATTATAGGTTCTGGCGGTATGAGCCATTTTGTTATTGATGAAGATCTTGATAACTTATTTATGAAAGCATTAGAGAGCCGAAATGCAGATGTTTTGACAAATCTCGATGAAGGTTACTTTCAAACGGGAACCTCTGAACTTAAGAACTGGATATCGGCTGCGGGTGTAATGTTTGAAACTTCGTTGCAGGGTGAGATGATTGATTATGTTCCTTGTTATAGGTCTGAAGCTGGAACAGGCACTGCCAATGGTTTCGTTTGTTGGCGTTAATATTAGGAGAATAAAATGGATCAAGCAATAGAACGAGCCTCAAAACTTGATACGGCTACGCTTAGTGATGCCCTTGATAAACTGGGGTTAAAAGGTCACTGTCTTGGCATAAAACCTCGTGATCATAAATTTAAAATGACTGGCCGAGCTTATACTGTTTCTTACGGTCCTGCCGATGTGGTGCCAGGAACGGTTGGTGATTATATTGATGATTTGGAACCAGGAAGTGTTGTTGTCCTTGATAATAGTGGACGTGAAGACGCAACCGTTTGGGGAGATATACTCACTTACCTTTCTCATAAAAATGGTGTGGCTGGAACAGTAATTGATGGTGCTTGTCGAGATGTTCATATGTGTCTGAAGCTTGGCTATCCTGTTTATAGTCGCAGTTATTCCATGCGCACCGGTAAAGATCGGGTTCAAGTTGATGCTACTAACGTTCCAGTAAGTATTGGTGGCGCTCGAGTTCATCCTAATGATATTATGCGTGGCGATAGTGATGGAGTAATAGTAATTCCTAAGGAACATGAAGATAAAGTTCTTGAGGCTGCTGAGGCAATTGAAGCTGCCGAGGATAAAATACGAGCTGCTCTTAAAAGTGGTATGCGTTTAGATGAAGCCCGTCAACTTAATCAATACCACCACCTACAAAGTCGAGAAGATTAAATATGAGGCCAGACCCTAAACTGATTAAAATAATTGGCCAATACGGAACGGCTACAATACATGAAGCAGCTGGACAAATAGGTGCTCTTCCAGGAGCGATAAAACCATTATCACAGACTATGAAAATATGTGGCCCAGCGTTTCCCCTTCATTGCCTTTCCCAAAGTAATATAAATTTACACGAAGCTATTTATCAGGCCCAAGCTGGTGATATTCTAGTTGGAAGTGTTGCAGGAATGCCTAATGCAGGATATTGGGGTGATATTTTAACGTGTGCAGCCCAGAAAAAAGGTTTAAAAGGATTAGTTTTGGATGCCTGTGTAAGGGATGCAGATGACATAGATGAATTGGGTTTTTCAGTTTTTTCTCGAGGGGTTAATATTCTCGGAACGGGTAAAGAACGTGGTGGCTCTGTTGGTGTTACAATAATAATTGGTGATATCGAAATAAATTTGGGTGACGTTATTATTGGAGATCGTGACGGTCTTGTAGTAATTCCTGCAGAGAAACTTCAGGAAGTTATCGATGCCTCAAGAGCCCGTGAAGATAAAGAAGAAGTAATTAGGTGCCGTTTGAAAAATGGTGAAAGCAGCTTAGAAATTTATAAATTTCCATGAATTTAGGTTAAATAATGACAAAAGAACTTGATATAAAAATACTCAGAAATTGCTTTGGAAAATTTGCTACAGGAATAACGGTGATTACCGCACTTGCGCCTGATGGTACAAAAATTGGCCTGACAGTGAACTCATTCAGCAGTCTTAGCCTCGAGCCACCATTGGTTCTTTGGAGCCTCGATAAAAAATCTAAAAGCCTTAGTGCTTTTATAGCCGCAACACATTTTGCCATTAATGTTCTGGCGTCTGATCAGATGGATATTTCTAATAACTTTGCCAGGACTAGTGAAGATAAATTTAATAATATTAAACTTTCAGAAAGTAAATATGATCTTCCTTTACTTTCTGGCACCGTTGCCCATCTTGAATGTAAAAATATTAGTACCTACGAAGGTGGTGATCATCTTATTTTTATCGGTGAAGTTGAACATTTTAAAACAAGCAATAAAAAGCCACTTCTATATACAAATGGTCAATATACAATAGCAGCACGTCATCCAGCAGTGAAAATGTCGGCACCAGAAGAACAAGACGTCTCAAAAAAAGATGATTTTATTGTGCCACTTTTATTACGCAGCTACTGGGAAATTTCCGATCCATTTTACCGTGAACTTCAAGATGAGGGAATGCCCATTTCCCATGCACGTATTATTGTGCACCTTAGTCATTCGCCTAACCTGACTAAAGCTGAATTGAGTAAGGCAATTCGCGTTGATATGACAGCTGTGACGACATCAGTAGCTTGGTTATGTGATAATGGTTATCTAAACACGCTTAATAATGATCAACTCACTCTTTCACCCGCAGGTAATGAACACTTAAAAGATGTCCAACTCCGGGCACAGAGATTGGAAAAAGAAGTACTTGATGGTTATAGTAATGAAGACGTTAACATGCTTAAATCAATGTTGAAAAAAATCATAAATCGCCAAGATGTATGATCACTGTGTATTTACTTGTAACCTTTTATAAGACTGGGGCTGGCCAGCTGCAGCATTAATAACCATATCAGGCATAATTGGGTTTCGGTGAAAATAGTGACCACCCATGGCATCAGAAATAGCGCAAACAAGTGCGGATGCGGCACATCCCATTAAAGGTTCGCCGATACCTTTAGCACCGACAGGGTTTTGTGGATCTGGCTGATCAACAGCCTGTGTAATCATCTCGCTTGGTACATCAAGAATTGATGGTGGTTTTGATTGGTATAAACCTACGTTGGCCGGAAGGCCATTTTGTGGATCATAAACTGTCTTTTCAGATGTTGCCATCCCTATTCCCATGATAGCTCCACCACGAATTTGTTGATCAAGGCCTTGAGGATGAAGCACAGTTCCGCAGTCAGCAGTGCCAACATAGTCAAGTATTTCATGTCGACCGGTTTCTAGATCGAGCTCAATCATTATAAAGCCAGTGGCTAGGGCAGGTACAGTTCCGTGATGTATTTTGTCTTTTGCAACACCAACTAAACCACCGCCGGCTATCCCTGCTGCTGCATCTTTGGTAATTGGAAAAATATCATCGGGCACCTCATGACCATCATATTTACCACCAAGATTAATAGCGCGTTTACCAATTTGAGAAAATGTCATGAGTATTTTTGGATTTGATATCAAAAATACTGTTTCATCTTTTAGGTCATAATCTTGTGGTTCGCCTCCAAGGTCTAAGGCAGCAATTTCTTGAATTTTTTGTTTTGCGTCTATTGCTGCTGCATAGTTACTTCGAGTGGTTGTAAAAGACGTGTTACTGCCAAATTGACCAAGTACCCAAGGAAGGTGTTTACTACTATCACCAGATATTACCACACAGTTTTCCCAACTCATTCCGAGAACTTCAGCCGCAACACGGGGCGTCGTTGCATAAGAATAGGTGCCGAGGTTACCGACACCGCTGTGCAGATGTAATTTTCCATCGGCAGTTATCTGTATTAGTCCATCAAAACCACTAGCGCCAGCAGAATGATAAGCCTGACCAATTCCAATCCCTATAACTTTTGATCCATTTTTTTTACCACTCCGTTTAATTTTTTCAGCATAATTAAAACGTTCAGCACCCATTTTTAAGGCTTCTGGCATATACGAGCTAGTAATACCGTGTTGATCCCCATCATAAAGTGCATCATGTGACGGAGCGTTGATTTGGCGAATAGCAAGCCGGTCAATACCTAGTTCCTTCGCTGCTTTATCGAGGAGTGGCTCAATTATTACGGCTATCTGGTTTTGCCCAGGCCCGCGTTGAGCGCCGCAAGGAGGTCTATTTGTCATGATTGGAATACCGCGCCAACGCATGGATTGAGGTGTGTAAACAAGTGAAAGCGCACCACCGGCACTAGCAAGGTCAGGAAAACCAGAATTAGGACCATTTTGCTGAATAATATAAAGATCAGCGGCGAGAATACGCCCTTTTTTATCAAACCCAAGTTTAACATTTCCCTGAAAACCTGAGCGTGCAGAACCGAGATAATATTCTTCAGCTCGCGTTATTCTAAGCATACATGGCCTACCAATCTTTCTCGACATGTGGGCTGGTAGAAGCATTGTTGGGTATGGGCTTCCCTTCGAGCCAAAACCACCACCACAAAATTCAGCAACATAAATAATATCGCTAGCTGGAATACCTAACATTTGCGAAAGACCTGGCATCATAAAACTTTGACTTTGTGAGGACCCGTGGAGGTGACATTTTCCGTTTTCCCAATACGCAAATGCGCTTCTTGGTTCCATACTGTGATGAGAGTTACTAGCAGTTACAAAGCTTTCATCAATGATGTATGCAGCATTTTTAATTCCAGCTTCAATATCACCGTATTCCCATTCTTTTGATGCCTCACCCATAGGTAGTTTATCTTCACCTGCAACGGCAAAATCGCGAGCTGTCCATTTTATTTTTTTTGTTTTAAATCCTCGAGTAGCTGAATTTATATGATCATATACGTCAGGACCCCCAGGATAAAGACTATCGAGGGGATCAATTGTAAAGGGGAGGGCCTCGTATGTAATTTTTATTTTTTCGAGAGCCTCAGCTGCTGTTGCTTCGTCTACAGCTGCAATTGCTAAAATAGGCTGTCCAGCATATTTAGGATTATTTGTCAGCATAGGATCAGCTGGTGGAGGTGGAGCCGGCACATCATCGGCAGTTAGGATATCAATTACACCATCCATATCTAAAGCTTCAGATGCATCCATACTGATAACATTGGCGTTCGGCATCGGGCTTAACAGCATTTTAATATAAACCATACCATCTGCTTTAAAGTCTTCAGCGTATTTTGCTTTACCTGTAATTTTGGCCCGAACATCTGGCGGCGTAAAATTTTTTCCAATAAGTTTATATGCCATTTTATGATTTACCTACCTAATTACCTTAGACATCTAAAATTAAGCCTAAGCGTTGAAACTTACATTTGCAATAATAAATTTATTATCAATAATCTCATTTATGTGTTTAAAATGGTACTGGTCTTTTCCCTTCAAACGCCTGCTGAAGAAGTTCTCGGACAGATTTTTCAACTAATTTTTTTGGATTATTAAAGGTTTTTTTTAATATTTCTTGTGCTGCACGATCGAGGTCTCCTTCACACATTCCAAGTTCCATAAGGCTTTTTGGCACTCCAATTTTGCGGGCGAAATCATAAATGCCACCCGACGCGCTGGTCGTGCCCATCGTCTTTTTTATTATTTCCATTGCTTCAGGTGCTGCCCTTTCGTTGTAAGCGACGGCATAAGGAAGTATGACACTATTGGAGGAACCATGTTCAATTCCATGATGACCTCCGAGCACATGGCAAAGTTTGTGATGGATGGCTATACCAGCAAGTGTTACACAGTAACCACTTAACATACCTCCATAAAGTACATTGCTACGGGCATCTAGATTATTCGGGTTTTTAATACTTTCTGGGATGCCAGTTATTAGTGCTTTTATGCCGGAGATAGCAAACTGATCGGAAATAGGATTTTTTACCTTTGCATAAAGTGCTTCTATACAGTGAGCGAGGCTATTCATACCTATAGTTGCTGTGTGATGCGCACTCATACTTGTAGTAAGAATTGGATCGTAAATACTAGTTTTTGCAATAACCCTTTTATCTCTACCTGTTTTTTTTTCTTTGCCAATTAGCATGCCATGTATTGGCGTACTTTCTGAGCCGCATGGGCTAGTAACAATTACAATAAATTTTGCATTAGTGCGCAAGGCAATAGCTTTTCCGATTCCAATAGTTGAGCCGCCACCGATTGCAACAATACAGTCGGCTTTTTTCTTTCTATATAAATCAAGGGCGGCCATTGCAACTTCTTCAGGACAATGTGGTTTTGCTCCATCATATATTGTCACAAGCAAGTCATCAAGACTTTGTATAATAGGAGTAATACGCTTTGTCATACCTTTTGAGCAGGCAATCATAACCCTTTTTCCACCGAGAGAAATTATCTCTTCTTTCAGTTTAAGAGCTGAGTTTTTACCAAACACAGATCTGCTTGGAATAGGGTTATAGTCAAATATCATTTGTTTTTTCCCGCACTTGACAGTCGATATTCAGTAAGTATTATTATAATAACATTAAAAATAAAAAAATGCTTTCCTAAAATTATAATTATGGATAATGAAATATGAGTAATGACCTTTTAGTTCGTCTTAAAAATATGGACAGTTGTGCAGTTTCTGATGCAATGGATAGTCTTGGGTTATCCGGTGAGGTGACAGGGATAAATAATCAAACTACTAAAGATAAAATTGTTGGTCGAACTCTTACAGTTGAGCTTGGCAATGAAAAACCAGCTGGGGGCAGCACAAAACATTTATGTTCAGGTGCAATCGAATGTGGGAATGTTGGAAATGTGATTGTTATACAACAAAGTACGGGTATTGATGCCGCAGGATGGGGTGGTGTACTTTCCAATGCCGCACAACATAATGGTATAGATGGGGTAATTGTAGAAGGTTCAGCTCGCGATATTGATGAAGCATCAGAGCTTGGGTTTAGTGTTTATGCTCGAGGCCACACCGCTCGCACTGCACGCGGTCGAATTTATGAACAATGCTTCAACAAAGAAATAACCGTTGGTAATGTGAAGGTCAATGAGGGAGATTATGTAATTGCTGATGGAAGTGCAATTGTTTTTATACCTTTGGCGCGAGCAGAAGAGGTAATAAAAATTGGCGAACGCATTATTGCTAAAGAAAAATTAATGACCGAAGCTGTTCGTTCTGGTTCACCTGTTGGGGCCGTTATGGGCTCAAATTACGAAAATATGCTTGATGATCTAGGTAAGTAAATATGAATAAATCAAAAAAAATTATTATAAGCGGTGCTGGTATTGGCGGACTGACGGCAGCCGCCTGCTTAATTCAAGAAGGTTATCAGGTTCGGGTCTATGAGAAAGCATCAGAACTTGGTGAAATTGGTGCCGGCATTCAAACCAGTGCTAATGCGGTTAAAGTATTGCATCATATAGGTCTTGCAGAACAACTTGCTGAGGTTTCGGTGAAGCCTAAAGCATTTGAATTTCGTTTGTTTGACACAGGTGAAGTGATGCATAAGGTGCCACTTGCAGATAAGCACGAAACTCAGCATGGAGCCCCATATTATCATATTCATCGAAGCGATATACATCGTATTCTAGCCGATAAGGTTCTTGAACTTGATCCAAATGCGATAGTTTTAAATTCTAAAGCGGTTGGCTTTGATGAAGATGCCAACACCGTTACGCTTAAATTGTCGGACGGAAGAAGGATTGATGGCGACATTCTCATCGGTGCTGATGGTATTAAATCGGTAATCCGTGATCAGATTGTTGGTGTAGCAGAGCCAGATTTTACAGGTCAAATCGCCTGGCGGGCTACTGTGCCGGTTAAGAACCTACCCAAGAATTTTATGGATAAAATTGTTGCTATCTGGTGTGGACCCAAAAAACATGCAGTAGTTTATTATTTACGTTCTGGGGAACTTCTTAATTTTGTTGGCTGCGGTGAATATGATAATTGGATAGAAGAAAGCTGGACAGTAAAAGCACCTTGGGATGAGTTAAAAGCCTATTTTGATGGCTGGAATGATGAAATTCAAACAATCATTAATAGTGTTGATAAAGATCAATGCTATCGTTGGGCTTTGAATAATAGGAAGCCAATAAATAATTGGCGTACAGACCGTGCTGTAATAATCGGAGATGCTGCTCATCCAACGCTGCCTTATATGGCGTCTGGTGCAGCAATGGCTATCGAAGATGGTGCAATACTTATGCGATGCATAAAGGGGAATGAAAACATCTCTGAAGCTCTTGATATGTTTCAGAGAAACCGCCTCAAACGAACAGCAAGGATTGTGAATGGAAGTACTGAACTTGGTGATCTTTACCATTTAACCACTAAAGCAGAATTTGAGGACGGCTTTGAGCGAAGAAATATAGCCAAGGAAAGAAATGAATGGCTTTACTCATATGATCCTATGAATGTGGTTCTGGTTTAGTCCTGCGTCTTAAGCCAGTTCCGATAGGAGGTTCTTACAAAAAATAGTGATCCGGCAGCGATAAGTGAAAGTACTATGCACAAATAAAAGGCACTATCGTAACTACCTGAATTTTCATATAATGTCCCGATTATATAAGGTCCTGCAGCAAAACCAGCTGACAGAATCATGGTCATAGTACCAACTGTGCGAGGCAGTATAGCTGGCCCAAAGGCTTGGCGACACATATAAGGAACATCAACAATTGTTCCCCCATGGGATATACCTCGTGCAATGCAAAAAACAATTAGTGTTTCCATACCGCCTACTGGAAATGCTAGAATTACGCCAAGCCCAATCGTAAGATAACAAAACATCACTCCCTTGATAGCTATTTTATCAAATATCCATCCAAAACATATTTTTCCTAAAATGCTTATTAGCATTATGGTACTGAATGCCCATCTGGCAAGCTCACGTCCAAGACCTGCGTCTTTATCAATAAATTCTACTGTATGCTGAAGCATGCCCTGATCAACAAAACCAATAAGAAAAACTCCAATTCCCATCGCAATAAAAGTTTTCCCTTTTACAGTTTGGGAAAAATTAAGAAATTGCGGGGGCAGATTATCCTCACGAGTTTTTCTGTTTGGTTCTATACCTTCCGTCGTAAGGTTAATATCTTCTGGTCGTTCGCGTGCTATAAATAAAAAGAAAGGTAAGGCAAAAAACCAAATACCTGTGCTTAAAAGGGCTACTGCAGTGCGCCAACCATATTCAATCATTAGGGGCTCTAGGACAAAGGTGAGTATTGATCCTGCCGCGGAAGTTCCAAGAAGGGCTAGTCCCAGCGCAAGGCCAATTCGGCCATGAAACCAACGTGAGACGATTACTTTTACAGTTATAACTAAACTTATGGAGCCTATGCCAAGAAACATGCCAATTACGGCAAGATGCCATAGCTCCGTTATAAAGATAAAACAAATCATTGTCAGCCCAACGACTAGGCTTGTAATCAGGGTCGTCACTCTGGCTCCAAAACGTTGAATAAACTGCCCGGCGAAAAAAGCTGCTATGGCTCCTGAAATAAATTTAGTACTGGCAAGAATTGTTACGTCGCTCCTTGACCATCCAAACTCTTCGCTCATAGGGCCGTATAGCAGGGGTAACATTACTGTAGGGACACCAAAAATGAACATATGGCAGATGAAAGATGCAAAAACAACCATCCAACCATAGTAAAACAGTGCCGGTCTAGTCTTCCCAGTAAAATAAATATCTATGAAGTTCATTAAATAAACCTTAAAGGAAATTATTTGGGAATATCATTGTTCGCCACATGTGGGCGGACGGGCTATTATCGTAGCCTAGGCCTTCCTCGGGTTGTTTGAAGTGGCGACCAATAATATCTTCAAAATCTTCAATTTTAGCAACAATATTGGGATCAAATGAATAGGCATCGTTCATTGTAATTTGTCTTGCAGACATATACCATTTGTGATTTTTTGCATATTCAGCATCTTTTGCCACATATGGTTCTGGAGTAAAGTCAGGGCCAAAATAACGGATATAGGCTTTAGGGTAGGAATAACCAACTTCTTCGTCAGCATAAAACCGAAGGGCTTGATGATATTTAATGGCCCATGTCACTTCTTCATCAACATAGGGGGCTAAAAGTTGTGACCCCCAATATCCATGATCCATACGGATTAGTCCGCCAACTGAAATATCATGTAGCAGGCAGGCGAGAACAATTTTTTCTGGGAGACCATTAAGTTTCGCCAAGCGTGCGCTTTGACACATATGTTGCACGGACCCAAAGCGCTTTTTGAAAAATTCAATTAACGTTGGTTTGTCAGACATTCTTGGTAGGCGTGGATCATGACCCATCATGAAGTATTTATCGCGCTTACCTGCGCGAACGATCGGTTTTTGTTCAATACCGTATGTTGTACACAATCCAGGTTTTACGACAATGCTATCTAGTTCTTCGCCCATCGCTTGTTCTAGGGCGTCCGCCTTTTCTGAAGTTGACATTGCTGCTAAAGCTGATGCACCGCCAACTGAAGCTAGAAATTTTCTTCGATCCATTATTAATCCCCTAAATCACCCTTTGTATAATTCATGATATCGCTTGACTCTTTTTTTAGTCAAGTATTATTATAATAACACTTATAAAATGTAAAGGATTAGGAAATGTTAATTGATTGTCATGCCCACGTAAGCGCGCCAGCAAAAATATGGGCATACAAAGCAACTTTGCTTGCCCATAGGGGTTCGCATGGACGAGGAAAGGTCGTGATTTCGGACGATGAAATAGTCGATGCACTCAACACACCGCATATGGGTAAGTTTGGACATCTTCCTTACTTGAAAAAAAATAGCATCGATAAACAATGTATTTCACCAAGACCTTTTCAAATGATGCATTCTGAAAGTCCGGCAAAAATCATAGACTGGTTACATGAAGAAGTGAATAATGTCATTTACCGTCAAACACAACTTTTTCCTGATACTTTTATAGGTGTTGCGGGACTTCCGCAAGTGGCGGGTCGCCCCATCAAAGATGTTTTGCCAGAGCTCAACCGATGCGTCACCGAGTTGGGTTTTAAGGGGTGCCTTTTAAACCCAGATCCTTATGAAAATGGTAAGGAAGAAGCCCCAGGACTTGGTGATGAGTATTGGTACCCACTTTATGAAAGGCTTTGTGAGCTTGATGTTCCAGCTCACATCCACAGTGCTGGCTCGAGATCAGAGCGCACGCCCTATTCGCTTCATTTCATCAATGAAGAAACTATCTCTGTTAACCATCTCCTAAAATCAAATGTGTTTGACGATTTTCCTAATCTCAAAATTATCTGTTCTCATGGAGGTGGGGCTATACCTTATCAAATGGGCCGTTTTGATAGTGCATCAATGCGCGGTAAAGGGCTTCGCTTTCGAGAAAAAGTACGAAAAATGTATTTTGATACAGTGCTTTATTCAGAGGCGGCGCTTGAATTACTGATTAAAGAAATTGGTGCAGACCGCTTACTTTTTGGTGCTGAATGTCCAGGCGTTGGCTCTACCCACAATCCTGACACGGGCCGTCCATTTGATGATATAAAACCTTATATTGATGGTTTTGATTGGCTTGCAGACGCCGACCGGCAAGCAATTTATTCAAAAAATTCAATAAATGTATTTAATCTAGCCTGATTAATTTCAAGGATATAAATATAATGGACGATCTAAAATCAAAAAATCTATCAAGCTATTCCGATAGAGTTATCAAAGATAACATACGTCCTTTGTGGGACGTCCTTTCTACGTTAGTTACGCCAGAACCAAAAAGTTGCTGCGAAGCAACGCTATGGCGCTATGATACTGTCCGTCCGTTGTTGATTGAAGCTGGGAACCTTTTGACTGCTAAGGAGGCAGAGCGCCGTGTCCTTATTCTTGAAAACCCTGGTATTCCAGGAGAAAGTAAAATTACTACTTCCCTTTATGCTGGCATTCAACTTGTGTTGCCAGGAGAAATAGCTCCTGCGCATAAGCACTCTCAGTCCGCATTTAGATTTGTACTTGAGGGTAAAAAAGGTGCTTATACAGCTGTAAATGGTGAAAAATCATATATGGAAGTTGGGGATTTAATCCTTACACCAAGTGGAACTTGGCATGATCATGGTAATGAAGGTGATGGACCAGTATTGTGGCTCGACGGTCTGGATATTCCTATAGTACAGTTTTTTGATGCTTCGTTCATGGAGCATCACTCAGAAGATGAGCACCCTCATACAAAAGGCGACGGCGATTCAATGGCGAGATATGGTAGCGGAATGCTGCCGATTGATTATGAAGCTGAAGTACCAACCTCGCCCGTAATGAAATATCCGTATTCACGCACCCGTAAAATACTATTTAAAATGAAAGAAACAAATGAATGGGATCCATGTCACGGACTAAAACTTATGTATGTAAACCCGTCTGATGGAAAATCAGCGATGCCGACACTTGGCGCATTTATGCAGTTACTTCCAAGTGGTTTTGAGACCGCATCTTATCGTTCAACTGATGCCACCGTATATTCGGTGGTAGAGGGAACTGGTCAAACAAAAATTGGTAACAAGACCTTCGAATGGGGACCAAAAGATACCTTTGTAGTGCCAAGCTGGCATTATCATCATCATGTAGCTAATAGTGAATGTGTGTTATTTAGCTATTCAGACCGTCCGGTGCAAAAAGTTCTTGGCTTATGGCGTGAAGACCGCGGTAATAGATAAAAATAAAATTAGGAGTTTTAAGTTATGAATTATGTTTTTGATACTGCCACTTCTCCAAGTGTTGCCATCCACGGTAGTGATGACCGCTTTGCAGTACGGCGGATTTTCTGCGTTGGTAGAAATTATGCTGCACACGCCCGTGAAATGGGTCATGACCCTGATCGGGAAGTACCATTTTATTTTACAAAACCAAATGATGCTGTGGTTGATAGTGGCGCTTCTATTCCTTATCCATCAAAAACAAATAACTTTCATTTTGAAGCTGAGCTGGTTGTTGCAATTGGAAAAAAATGTGAAGATGTAAAAATTGAGGATGCCCTTCAACATGTATATGGATATGCAGTTGGCAATGACTTGACGCGTCGTGACCTTCAATCAGCAGCAAAATCAAAAGGTCGGCCTTGGGACGTGGGTAAAGCCTTTGATCATTCGGCACCATGTGCTGAAATTCATCCAATAAACCAGGTTTTTGATATTGAAAATTCTCGAATTTGGCTCACTGTAAATGGAGATATCAAGCAGGATAGTAATATCAATAAATTAATTTGGTCAGTATCAGAAGTTATTACAAACTTGTCTACATTATTTACGTTAATGCCAGGTGATCTTATTTATACTGGAACACCTGAAGGTATAGGTCCTATTGTGAAGGGTGATGTAATTCGAGTTGGTATTGATGGATTGACTGAATTGGAGACAAAAATTGTCTGACATTATTTTACATGGTATGTGGCGAAGTTCAGCTTCTTATAGGGTAAGAATTGGTTTGAATTTAAAAGGCCTTGCCTATGAACAAAAAAATTATGCGTTGTCCACAGGAGAACATAAAACTGAAGAGTTTATTTGTAAGAACCCGCAAGGCCTTGTTCCCACGTTGGAAGTAAATGGTAAAACAATTTCTCAGTCCATGTCGATTTTAGAATACCTTGATCATATATCGCCTAATTACAGGTTACTTCCTAAGGATCCCAATAAACGGGCTCGAATTCAATCTATTTCATATGCTATAGCCTGCGAGATACATCCGCTTTTGAATTTAAGAATTCTTAAATATTTAAGAAATGGTTTTGATCAAGATGGTGTGACCGAATGGTACCATCATTGGGTCAAACAGGAATTTACCGCACTTGAAAAGAAACTGTCGACAGAGCAAGAAACAGGTTTATTCTGCCACGGTGACAAACCTAGTTTTGCAGATTGTCTTTTAGTCCCCCAAGTCTATAACGCTAATAGATTTAAATGTACTCTTTCTGACTATCCAACAATTTTAAGAATTAACGAGGAATGTTTGAAAATTCAAGCCTTCGAAGAAGCTGTGCCAGAAAACCAACCGGACGCCATTTAAAATATTATCATCAGGAACCTCTAATGGATAAAATTGACTATGATAAGGCAAGGCCAATTGTTCGAAGAACAAATGGTAATAGCCATATTCTCCATTGTTCATGGAGCGAATGACATCAAAGGCTAAATGGTATTTCTTTATGTGTACTAAATTGATGGCAGAAATGCGTGATGCGGAAGTAAACCCTCGTGCATTTTCTAACCGTGATCAATGGGTCGATAGTAATATGATTAAAAATAGAAGACACTATCTATTGTGCGCCTTCTATTTTTATATGTGAGATTAGTAATTACCGTCAAGATCAAGGAAGCTCGAAATAAGTTTACGAGCGTTACTTAAGTCTGTATTACGCCAGGCATTAGCAACCATCACGTTAGGGTCACCAGAGTGAAGTCGTTCATACATTTGTTGACGTGAGCCGAAACCATCACCGCAAATATCCCAGGCAAATTTACAAATTTTATGACGGTCCATAGGGGAGCTGTCCTTACCTCTCATGTAAACATCTAAATATTCTTTAATTTCAGGGTTTTCCCAATCTTCAGCAGTAGGTAAAAATATTAATGAGCTGGTACCTATGTGTTCCACGAGCTCGATAAACCGCTCAGAGATCATTGTTGTAAATGCTCTTCTTTCAGGCGCGTTAGCAGGTTTATAATTACCGTTGGGTGTTTTAATTGCCTTAATCATCGCAAGTTCAAAGCTTGATTTTATAGCACCTGTGTAGGTGCACATTTCGCCAAGCTTTGCTATTACCTCGGGTCTTTTTATAACACCGGATGTTGTAGCTAGCATTTCAGCTATTGCACAGAGGATTTCCATCCTTAATATAGTTAGAGATCCACCAGCAAAACTAGACCAATGCATAACTCCGCTTCTAAAAAGTTGATTAGCCTTTATCGGCTCACGGTATAAAATAACTCGTTCCCAAGGAATGAAGACATCATCGAAAACGATAAGGCTGTCTACTTCGTCGTAAACCGCTGATGCCGGATGATCAAGTGGATTACGACCACCGTATCCTTCTCGTGCAATCTGGCTTAACCCGGGAGCGTTACAAGGAACAGTGAACCAAATAGCAAACTCCTCTTCTTCCTCTTTGAAACCGTATGTGGGACAAATCACTATTTCATTTGAAAAAAGTCCAAAGGTATTAAATCTTGCACCACGAACAACAATTCCATCGTCTCGCTCTTTGACGACGCGAACGCAACGGTCTGGGTCATCGGTCGGCCGCAATGATTTATCCATGCAGGGATCGTGAAGGCCGTGAGACAAACATAAGTCATTTTGGCGGGCGTAATTTAGATAGTCTTCTGTATTTTTAGCAAGATCTGGATTAAGTTTAGCGAGTTCGTGACGAATATCATATAAACCAACTGTCATGCTGGCTACAAAATCGGGTAGTCGCCCAAGCATACCCATTGCATCTTTAGCCCAAACTTCAGTATTAGAGCGTCGAGATTCTAATTTTTCAACAGTATCAGGGACGAGGTATGAGTTTGAACAACGTAAATTATCCTCGTCAATAAAAGTCATTCTTGCTTGATAGTCAGGATCATGTTGTTTGTCATAGGTTTCGGCTATTTTATTCGCCATATTACAGAAAGTTGGGTGTTTTGTGACATCTTTTACCCGTTCACCTTTATAGAACACAACCCTTCCATCTCGAAGACTTTCTAAAAATTGTGCCCCATTTTTAATACCACTACCTTTTGTATTCTTAAAAGACGACATTTCCTTATCTCGTTCGATCACTACTTTTTTTAATGTAGTTTTTACTTCCATAATTTTCTCCATTCATTACATGAAAAAATATTATACTTTTTAAATTTTGGAGGCAAGAAAAAAGTGTTATTATAATAACATTAGGGTCTGTTATTATAATAATAGAATTAATACTCTAAATTATCTTACATTCAACTAAACTACAGTTTGATCAAGCAGCCAGTTACGAAGCGCTACAACAGGCGCGTAATTCTTATAGTTTTTAGGAGTAACAAGATGATATCCGGCACTATTTTTAAGTGGTGTATCAATTAATAATTCAAGTTCTCCACGTTCCAGTTCAGTATTAATAAGAAAGTGTGGAAGCATAGCCACTCCCATCCCAGCGATAGCGGCCTGAGTTACCATAGAAAATTGTTCGAGGACCATACCTCTGTTAGTTGGAGAAGTGAGATTATTTTGATTAAACCAGTCTGGCCAAGCGTTTGGCCTGGTTTCAAGATGCAGAAGCGGCATACTCTTAATCTCAGCTACATTAAGAACGGTATGGTTTCCGATAAATGACGGTGCTGCAACGGGAACCGCTTCTTCGTTCATTAAAAAAGTACCTACAGTTCCAGGCCAATTTGCGTGACCAAAGTGAATAGCTGAATGAAGGCTTTCATTAGAGAAGTCAAAAGGTGATAGCTTGCTAGTAAAGTTAATTATAATTTGTGGGTTTTTTTCAAGAAAGTCAGGAAATTTAGGCATGAGCCATCGAGTTGCAAACGTTGGTAAAATAGCAAGGTTAAGAGTTTGCCCATGGGTATCACTTACCGCACTAAGGGATGCGTTACGGATATTTTTAAGTGCATCATTAATTTCTTTGGCATATATTTCACCAACTTCTGTAAGTTTTATAGATTTTTTTATTCTATAGAATAATTTAACGCCTAGTTGCACCTCAAGTGCATTTACTTGCCGACTTATTGCCCCTTGGGTTAGGTTGAGCTCTTGTGCAGCTTCTGTAAAGCTATTATTTCGAGCAGATGCATCAAATGCCATCAACATGCTTGTGCTAGGAATAAGTCTTCGTTGACGCAAAATTTTTACTCTTTTCATTACCAAAGATCATCAACTTATGCATAAGTATAAGTTGTTTAATTAAATATAGTTAGGTAATTTAGATTAATTACTTATTCTTAGCAATACAAAGACGTGAGTTTTAGTAATAATAATTATAGTCTGCATCCAGAAAAACAACGCAAATAGGGAACATCTATTATGAATGTACAAAAGCCAATTAGAAAAAAACATATTCCTTCTGACCGGGAAGCAGAATTCCTTGCAAAGGTAGAAAATGCTAAATATGACAGAGGTATTGTTTCTGGACTCAAAAAGTTTGTTGATGGTAAAGTTGACGATGATATGAAAGACTTTTATAGCCAAGAGGAAATTGATGCGATTGCTAATTTAAAAGGCACAAACCGAGATCTTGAAGCCCGTATGCCAGTAAAAATGACCCGTCATTATTTTGAACGTGCTCGTGTTAGTACCTCAATTCGTACACTTATTAAAGCTAGTCCCAAAGAAACCTTTGATCTTGATGGTTCGGAAGACCCGGGTAAACAAATGAGTTATAGTCCCGTTGAAGGTCTCATTCATAAGTATGAACTTGGTCTAATCTATGTGGCTGGTACATGCTCTGCGCATTGCCGTTTTTGCTACCGTGAAGAACTTATAGCCAAGAAAGAAATCGTCCGTGAAGACGGTTCAATTCAAGCTAAAGGCCTCGCGCAAATTCCTGATCTTGTTGATTATATTATAGAACACAATAGATTGGTCGAAGAGGCTGGCGGAATTCACCCAGAAACGGGCCGCGAAAAACTCCGCGAAATTCTTATGTCTGGTGGTGATCCGATGGTTCTTGCCAATAAAGGGATTGCCTCTTGGTGGGGTGCTCTTGCAGAAGCAGGTATTGAAAGTATCCGTTTGGGTACCAAAGAATTAGCTTTCTTCCCCCAAAGGTTTGATGATAGCTTTTTTAAAATGGTTGATGACTTTCATGAATCATATCCAGAAACAAAACTTCGTTTCATGATCCACTTTAATCATCCTGATGAGTTCCTAGAAAAAGACAAAGATGGTAACTTTATAGATCTCCCCGGCGGTGGACTTAAGTGGGTTGATGCTACCAAACGTGCAATTAATGAGTTTGGTAAACGCGGCTTTATAACCGTTGACAATCAATCGCCTATCATTAAAAACATAAATAATGATGCTGATGCACTTCGTATTATGCAGAGAGAGCTTCGCCGCAATAAAGTTGAAAATCATTATTTCTTCTGTGGCCGTGATATTGTTGGACATAAAGCATTTAATGTACCCATTGAAGAGGCGTGGAATCTTCTTAATACATCACAGCGCGGTCTTTCTGGCGTTGAAGCACATGCTCGTCTTTCTATTACCCATTATTACGGAAAAACAGAAGTTTCTGCCGTTACAAATGAGCCAATGGAGGGCGTCCCCGGTGGTGAGAATGGTGTGGTAATTTTTAAAGTGTTGCGTTCATCGATGGATGCTCCCAAAAAAGGTCAGGTTGCCGTTGTTGGTCGCAATCCCGATGCTATTTGGTTTGATGGATATAAAGATCGCGTTATTTATGATGAAGCGGGTCTTTTTGATGTTAAGGCATAGAGTGTAGGGAATTTAAGTTTATGATTAATAAACAAGTAAGCTCGGTCGAAGCTTCTGTGTCAAAAATTCATGATGGCGCAACCATTATGATTGGCGGTTTCGGTGAGGCGGGAAGTCCCATCGAACTAATTCACGGATTGATTGATCAAGGTGCTAAAAATCTAACAGTTATTAATAACAACACGGGGTCAGGCCACGTTGGACTAGCTGCACTAATAGAAAATAAGCGTGTTGCTAAAATGATTTGTTCATTTCCAAAATCAGCAAACTCACTTGTTTTTCCTAATCTTTATAGAAAAAATGAGATTGAACTTGAATTAGTTCCGCAAGGGACGCTCGCTGAGCGCATCCGTGCAGGTGGAGCTGGAGTACCTGCATTTTATACTGCAACGTCTGTTGGCACCCCTCTTGCTGATAACAAAGAGGTCCGTAATATTAACGGACGTGATTACGTCCTTGAGTATGGCCTCACTGCAGATTTTGCTTTGATTAAATGTCTTAAGGCGGATCGTTACGGTAATCTTATTTATAATAAAACAGCGCGGAATTTTGCTCCAATTATGGCCATGGCTGCAGAGAACACAATCGTTCAAACAAAAGAGTTTGTCGCGGTTGGTGATATTGATCCTGAGGTGGTCGTTACTCCTGGTATTTTTGTTGATCAGGTAGTGACAATATCTAATCCACTACTCGAATCTGTGCTTGTCTCAGCTGGGGAGGTTTATCCATGAGTGAGAAAAATATTGGCTGGAGCCGAGATCAAATGGCAGAACGAGCCGCCCAGGATATTCCAAATGGTGCTTACGTGAACTTAGGGATTGGAATTCCAGAAAAAGTTGTTCGTTACGTACCTGAAGGCCGGGAAGTGATTTACCATACGGAAAATGGTTTACTTGGCATGGGCGATGCCCCCGAAGAAGGTCAAGAAGATCCTGAGTTAATTAATGCTGGAAAAAAATTAGTTACTGCAGTTCCAGGTGCCTCGTATTTTCATCATGCAGATAGTTTTTCAATGATCCGTGGTAATCACATTGATATTTGTGTTCTTGGTGCAATGCAGGTTGCTGAAAATGGTGATCTTGCTAATTGGTCTACTGGTAATCCCGATGCTATTCCTGCAGTTGGAGGCGCTATGGACTTAGTTGCGGGGGTTAAAATCATTAATGTTATTTCACAGCATGTTACTAATAAAGGTTATCCCAAGCTAGTTGATAAATGTACATTTCCGCTTACTGGTGTTGGTGTGGTGAAGCGAATATACACGGACCTTGCTGTTATTGATGTAACTTCACTTGGTTTTAAGATTATGGAACTCGCCCCCGGTGTTAGTTTTGAATATGTTCAAGAAAGAACAGGCTGCAATCTTATCGCAGTGTAAAGGAGAATAAAAATGTCAAAAAGTTCAGATTTATATGACCGTGGTCTTAAAGTAATGCCTGGTGGCTGTAGTCGTAACACGATCCTTAAAAAACCACACCCCCTTTACGTTGAGAAAGGTGAAGGTTGTTATGTTACCGATATTGAAGGGGTTGAGCGCGTCGATTTTGCTAATAATATGTGTTCACTTATTCATGGTCACGCACATCCAGCTATAACTGAAGCTGTAACAGCTCAGTTAGCTAAGGGTACGGCCTTCACAATTGGCACTGAAGCTGAAGTGCTATACGCTGAACATATAGTGAACCGAAGTGACAGCTTTGAAAAAATGCGTTTTGTAAATTCTGGGACTGAGGCAGTGATGAGCTGCCTTAAGGCAGCGCGTGCATATACTGGACGGTCGAAGATTGCCAAAGCTGAAGGTGCCTATCATGGCCTTTATGATTATGCTGAGGTAAGCCAAACATCAAAACCAGAAAATTGGGGTGATGCTGATAGTCCAAGTAGCGTTCCAGTTGCTTATGGTACTCCGCAGGCTGCACTTGATGATGTGGTCATAATCCCTTTTAATGATACTGAACGGGCCTTGAAAATTCTTGATGAAAATGCCGAAGATCTTGCTTGTGTAGTACTTGATCTTTTGCCTCACCGCATTGGTCTTATTCCAGCAAATGAAGACTTTGTGCGTGCTGTTTATAATTGGACACGTAAAAATGATAGCTTGCTGGTATTTGATGAAGTAATTACCTACCGGATGAATTATGGCGGTGCTCAACAATGGTTTGAGGGTATAAATCCTGATCTTACTGCCATGGGTAAAATGATTGGCGGCGGTTTCCCCGTGGGTGCCCTTGCAGGTCGAGCTGATGTAATGGATGTGATGAACCCTTTGACTGAAAAAGTGTTGTTTCCTCATTCTGGTACATTTTCTGCTAATCCGATCACAATGACAGCAGGCCGCGTGGCAATGGATTTGTTTGATCAGGAAGCGCTGGTTAAAATTAATATACTTGCTGATTATGCAAGGAAATCAATTCGTGAGGCAATAAATATTGCTGATGTGCCTGCTTGTGTTACTGGTGCTGGTTCAATGTTCCGTATTCATATGAAATCAGAGGAACCAACAAGTTACCGAGATGGCTATGTTAATCACCGCGAAAAAAATCTTACTAAAACACTACTTAATCATTTGTTTGATGATGGTATTATGATGATAAATACATGTTCGGGTGTGCTTTCTACTGTAATGGGTGAAAAAGAAATTGATAGGCTCTCCGAGGCAGTGCTTGGCGGATTGAATAAAATGAAAAATCAATTTTAAAGGATACATTTATGAAAGACGCTTTTATTTGTGATGTAATTCGCACACCGGTTGGCCGTTATGGTGGAGGTCTAGCTACTGTTCGTGCTGATGATCTTGCAGCAGTTCCTATTTCAGCGTTAATGGAAAGGAATAAAGATGTTGATTGGGAAGCTGTTGATGATGTTGTTTATGGCTGTGCCAATCAGGCCGGTGAAGATAATCGTAATGTTGGCAGAATGGCAGCATTACTATCTGGCCTTCCTCAGGAAGTTGCCGCAACCACTGTGAATAGATTGTGTGGTTCTGGACTTAATGCGATCGGCATTGCTGCCAATGCAATAGTCGCCTCTGAGGGTGAATTGATGATTGCTGGTGGTGTTGAAAGTATGTCCCGTGCTCCTTTTGTAATGGGTAAATCAGAAGCTCCTTTTGGGCGCACCCAAAAACTGGAAGACACGACAATGGGTTGGCGATTTATTAATACAAAATTTGATAATGCTTTTGGTACTGACGTAATGCCAAAAACTGCTGAAAACCTTGTAAATGAGTTGGGAATAAGTCGGGAAGATCAGGATAAATTCGCATTCTGGAGCCAAGAAAAAGCTGCAGCTACTATCGCAGAAGGTTACTTGACTAAGGAAATAATAGCTGTTTCTGTTCCACAAAAAAGAAATAATCCCATCATTCTAGATCAAGATGAGCACCCGCGTAGGTCATCTATGGAAAAAATAGCTAATCTTCGCCCCATTTTTAAAGGTGGAACAGTTACTGCCGGAAATGCATCTGGTATAAATGATGGTGCTGCTGCGACCCTAATTGCTTCGGAAAATGCAGCACATAAACATGGGCTTACCCCACGTGCTCGGATCCTTGGTATGGCCGTTTCTGGAGTGCCACCTCGGACTATGGGCATTGGCCCAGTTCCTGCTAGTCAAAAGCTGCTTACCAGACTTGGTTTAAGCTTGGATGACATGGATATACTTGAACTTAATGAGGCCTTTGCAGCGCAGGTCCTTGCATGTACTCGAACTCTTGGCATAGATGATAATGATCCGCGCATTAACCCTCAGGGTGGCGCTATTGCCTTCGGTCACCCTCTCGGTATGAGTGGAGTTCGCCTTATAACAACAGCAGTTAATCAACTAGAGCGGACAGGAGGAAAGCGAGCTCTTTGTACGATGTGTGTGGGAGTTGGTCAGGGTATTGCCATGGTCATCGAACGAGTTTAATTTTCTTTAATTATTGCCACGACTTAATGAGCTCGTCATACCCAATTGTAATAGGGAATGGCTTTTCATTTAAGATTTTTTCTTTTGGTGCACCGGGTTGGTCGAGCCAGTAATCCGCACCTTGTTCGTCATTCATTTTAGGACCAAGGTTACCCTGAGCACCCGAACGTTCTAATCTTCTTAAAAGTTTTTCTTGGGCCAAGCAAAGTGCGTTTAGCGCTTCTTGAGCTGTTTTTTCACCAGATGATGCGTCACCGATATTTTGCCACCAAAGTTGAGCTAATTTTGGATAATCAGGGATATTTGTTCCTGTCGGTGACCAGCGTATGCGATCAGGGGAGCGATAAAACTCAACAAGGCCACCTAAATTTGGTGCCCGGTCCGTAAATGACGAGTGGTTTATTGTACTTTCACGAATAAAAGTAAGTCCTAAATGTGATTTTTTTACATCAACAGTTTTTGATGTAACAAACTGAGCATAAAGCCATGCTGCTTTAGCACGTTTATCTGGCGTTGATTTCATTAGTGTCCATGAACCAGCATCTTGATAGCCAACTTTAGTACCTTCAGACCAGTATGCGCCATGTGGAGATGGAGCCATACGCCACTTAGGTGTGCCATCGTTGTTTACGACTGGGATGTTTTCTTTCACCATATCCGGTGTAAAAGTTGTATACCAAAACATTTGCTGTGCAATATTTCCTTGCGCTGGGACTGGTCCGGCTTCTGAAAAAACCATTCCAGCTGCAGCTGGTGGAGCGTACTTTTTAAGCCATTCAACATATTTTTCTAGGGCATAAACTGCAGCAGGACTATTGGTTGCGCCGCCACGGGCCATACAGGAACCTACAGGTTGGGAGTTATCATTTACACGAATACCCCACTCATCGACTGGGAGGCCATTTGGCTCACCTTTATCACCCATGCCAGCCATGGACATCCATGCGTCTGTAAAGCGCCAACCAAGGGAGGGATCTTTTTTCCCATAATCCATGTGGCCATAAACTTTTTTGCCATCTATCACACGCCCAGTAAAAAATTCTGCAATATCTTCATAGGCGGACCAGTTAACGGGAACACCAAGGCTATAACCATATCTAATTTTAAAATCTGCCATATTTTTTGGGTCAGTAAACCAGTCATGACGAAACCAATAAAGGTTGGCAAATTGTTGATCGGGAAGTTGGTAAAGTTTACCATCCGGTCCCGTGGTAAAAGATATACCAATAAAGTCATCAAGGTCTAATCCCGGATTAGTTACATCTTTTCCTATTCCAGCCATAAAATCCGTCAAATTTCTTGCTTGTTGATATCGCCAGTGGGTACCTATTAAATCACTATCATTGATATAAGCATCATAGATATTTTCACCAGATTGCATCTGAGTTTGTAGTTTTTCTATAACATCCCCCTCGCCAATCAAATCATGAGTTATTTTTATACCGGTTAGTTCTGTGAATGCAGCAGCGAGAGTTTTTGCTTCATATTCATGGGTGGCGATAGTTTCTGAAACTACATTTATTTCCATCCCTTTATAAGGCTGTGATGCCTCTATAAACCAGTTAATTTCTGCTTTTTGTTCTACTTTGGATAGGACGGAGGGTTGAAATTCTTTTATCCATTTATCTGTCGTGGCATCATCTGCAATTGAGTCCGTTGTCATCGCTAGTGTTAATATTGCTACTTTAAAGCTATTCATCATTATCAAATCCTTAAACCCATTTAAATACTACGGTACCGTATATAAAACAGGCACCAAGTTCCCACCATAGGGGTGGGCCGAACATCGCAAGCGAAAATAAACAAATAAACGCCGAACCCAATAGACTTATAAACAAGCGGTCTCCCGGTGTCGTAGCAATCCTTAAAATTCCAATACGCGGCTCTTGTGGGGCCTTTACACTCCAAATAAGCATAATAATAAGAGCACATGCAATTGAAATAAAAAATATTGCTGTCGGCATGGTCCAACCCATCCAAGATAGATCCATTATACTCTTCCCATTGCAAAACCCTTAGCAATATAGTTTCTAACAAAATATATAACTAAGGCACCTGGAATGATGGTCAACATACCCGCAGCAGCAAGCACACCCCAATCAAGACCTGATGCTGAAGCAGTCCTGGTCATTGTAGCGGCGATCGATTTAGCATCTACCGATGTTAGGGTCCGGCTAAGAAGGAGCTCGACCCAAGAAAACATAAAACAAAAAAAGGCTGCTACACCGATGCCTGGAGCAATCAACGGTAGAAATATTTTTTTAAAAAATGCAAAAAAACTATAACCATCAAGGTAAGCAGTTTCGTCAATTTCTCTTGGCACCCCTCGCATGAAGCCTTCTAAAATCCAAACTGCAAGTGGTACATTAAATAAAGTATGTGCAAGAGCAACCGCAATGTGAGTATCAAATAACCCAACACTTGAATAAAGCTGAAAAAATGGAAGTGCAAATACTGCAGGTGGTGCCATACGGTTTGTTAGAAGCCAGAAAAAAAGATGTTTGTCACCTAGGAAAGTATAACGGCTGAAGGCATAGGCGGCGGGGATTGCTACACTAAGTGATATAATAGTATTCATAACCACATAAATAATTGAATTTATGTAGCCTCCATACCAGCTTGGGTCTGTAAATATCACTTTATAATTATTAAACGTTAGGTTTTCTGGCCATAAATTAAAAGTAGAAAGTATTTCCTGATTAGTTTTAAGGCTCATTATCAAAAGCCAATATATTGGCAGCATCAAAAAGAGAATGTAAAGGACTATAATGATGGCTGAGTTATTAATTTTCATACGTCAGCTTCCTTATCCATATTCATCATTACTGTATAAAATGCCCATGATACTAGTAAAATAACAAGGAAATAAATAAGAGAGAACGCAGCTGCTGGACCAAGATCAAATTGACCGATGGCCATTTTAACGAGATCGATGGAAAGAAAAGTAGTAGCGTTACCGGGACCACCGCCAGTGACCACAAAAGGTTCCGTATAAATCATAAAACTATCCATAAATCTTAGTAGAATAGCTATTAAAAGCACACCTTTCATTTTTGGAAGTTCTATGTGCCGAAAGACGGCCCAACGACTGGCTTGATCAATTTTTGCAGCTTGATAATATGGACCTGGTATGGAGCGCAGCCCCGCATAGCTTAAAAGAACTACCAACGACGTCCAATGCCACACATCCATAATTATAATCGTAATCCATGCATCAAGCGCGTTTTGAGTATAATTATAATTTATTCCCATTTTATCTAGTGTATACCCAAGAAGTCCGATATCAATTCTGCCAAATATTTGCCATATAGTACCTACAACATTCCACGGGATAAGTAGCGGTAGAGCAAGTAATACTAGGCAAAGGGAGGACCAAAAGCCACTTTTCTTCGGCATGTGAAGGGCAATAAAAATTCCTAAAGGTACTTCAATTGCTAAAATAATAGCTGTAAAAGTGACCTGACGGCCAAGCGCGTCATGCACACGATCAGACGCAAGAATTTCTTCAAACCATTCTAACCCAACCCAGAAAAAATTATTATTACCGAATGTGTCTTGTACAGAGTAATTAACAACTGTCATTAACGGAATTATCGCGGAGAAGGCAACCAAAATAAGAACTGGTAAAACCATAAACCAAGCCTTTTGATTCCGAGTTTTTTTCATGGCTCAACTCTCCAATCATTTTGATAAATATTTATTTTTTTCTTATCAAATATAACATGGGTTGTAGCTGATTTAATTTCATCGCACTCGTTTAAAATAATATTTAGCGGATGATCTTGAAAGCGTCCACGTGCTATTTTGTAATGGCCAACATCTTCAACTTTATCGATTGTAACAGGTAGTGCAAAAGGATCATTTGTTATGGTTACAAACTCAGGCCGGATACCAAGCTCAATTTTACCAGTTAACTTTTTATATTTTGCATCGAGCATTATATTATGACTTCCAAGAACTGCATTATCTTCTTCAATGCTTACAGGTAGAATATTCATCCCTGGCGAACCTATAAAATACCCTACAAATGTATGTGCAGGTCGTTCAAACAATTCAGCTGCTGAAGCAATTTGTAACACCTCACCTTCGAACATAACAATTACCTTATCAGCGAACGTGAGTGCTTCCGTTTGGTCGTGGGTCACATAAATCATCGTATGTCCGAGATTTTTATGAACTTCCTTTATTTGGGTCCGCAATTGCCATTTCATGTGAGGATCAATCACTGTAAGTGGTTCATCAAATAAAATAGCACTTACATCTTCACGAACTAAACCGCGGCCAAGACTTATTTTTTGTTTAATATCTGCGGTTAGGCCGCTTGCTTTTTTATCAAGAATATCATTTAGTGAAATTGCATCTGCAACCTCTTTTACTCTTTTTTCTATATAATCTTTTTTCATTCCTCTATTTTTAAGGGGAAAAGAAAGGTTTTCTCGAACTGTCATTGTGTCATAAATAACTGGAAATTGAAAAACTTGAGCAATATTTCTTGCCGCTGTTTTTAAATCGGTTACGTCATTTCCATCAAATAATATTTTCCCCTTGCTCGGGGTAAGTAGACCCGAGATCAGGTTTAAGAGAGTTGTTTTTCCACACCCGGAGGGACCGAGGAGTGCATAAGCAGTCCCGTCCGTCCATTCGTGATTTAATGGTTTCAAAGCATAATCATTATCATGATTTGGATTATTAAGATAACTATGAGCCAGATTTGTAAGAGTTATTTTTGCCATTATTTCACTTTCGTAGCGTAAAAAGCAGAAAGTTCTAAATTTCCTTCTTCTGCAAATATATAGATATGTGCAAGATCAAGGTAAACAGGAATATTGGCAGCTTGCTCTAGATTATGAACTCCTTTAACTAAACCAATCCACTTTTCTCCGGTGTAGTTCATATGAATAAATGTTTCAGAACCTGTGATTTCCGTATGGTTCACTCTAACTGAAAATTTTATTTGTGCGGCTCTTTTTCTAGTAAGATCGAGATGGTTTGCTCTAAACCCAGCTATATAATCTCCATCAGACAAGTTTGATAAATGATCTGTTTCTGTATGTGAAATACCACCTTCAAAAGTAAGTTTTTTATATTTTTTTCTAAATTTTAAAAAATTCATCGGAGGGTTTGAAAATACATCCGCAGTTATAATATCTTTTGGATTGCGATAAACTTGGCTAGTTTTACCAAATTGTCTAATCCGCCCTTCAAATAAAGCTGCTGTATTACCACCAAGCAGGAGGGCCTCTTCCGGTTCGGTGGTAGCATAAACAAATATAGCTCCTGAACGCTCAAAAATTTTAGGAATTTCTTCACGTAGTTCTTCCCGAAGTTTATAGTCAAGGTTGACAAGGGGTTCATCAAGTAACACTAGTCCTGCTCCTTTGACAAGAGCGCGGGCTAATGCGCACCTTTGCTGTTGCCCACCTGAGAGTTCTATTGGTTTTCTGTCAAGGTATGGACTTATTTTTAAAATTTCTGCCGCCTTTTTTACTGCAATTTCAATCTCATGTTTATTCTTATTCATAACACGGAGGGGAGAGGCAATATTTTCATAAACACTTAAAGTTGGGTAATTTATAAATTGCTGATAAACCATTGCTACGTCACGGTCTTGTAAACGGCAGTTTGTTATATCTTTACCATTCCAAATAATTTGTCCACTACTTGGTTTTTCAAGACCAGCCATTATGCGCATCAAGGTTGTTTTGCCAGAGAGTGTTGGTCCAAGCAGCACATTCATTGTTGCTTTTTCAAGTTTCAAGTTGCTTTGGTAGATATGCAGGTGACCCTCAACTGCGAGAGATATATTTTTAAGCTCTAATGACATATTTACTAGTTTATATACTATTTAGGGCTTGATCAAAATCCGCAATAATATCTTGTATGGCTTCAATGCCAACAGAACAACGGATTAAAGATTCGGGTATACCAAGGTCCAGCCGCTGCTTCTCGCTTAGCTCCACATGGCTGGTGGTTCGTGGAGGTCCTACAATAGTTTCAACCCCACCAAGATGTGCAGCACGGTGAGCAAAACGAATTTGTGGTAAAAAGTTTCGAACAGCATCAAACCCCCCCTTAAGAGAAAAACTCAGCATACCACTAAAACCTTTCATCTGTCTTTTAGCAATTTCATGACCAATATCACTTTCAAGTCCAGGATAAAATACTTGTTCGACTTTATCATGATTTAATAAAAATTTTGCCAAAGCCATGGCATTCTTATTTTGTTTTTCTATGCGGATATCTAATGTTTTAAGACCTCGAGTAAGTAAATAAGCAGAATTGGCATCTAGTGTAGCACCATTAATTTCTCGAAATTCATATATTTTTTGAATCAAATCTGCGCTACCACACACAACGCCACCAAGCGCATCTGAATGCCCACCAATAAATTTTGTTGCACTGTGAACAACAAGGTCAGCACCTAAGGTTAACGGGTTTTGATTAATTGGAGTAGCAAATGTGTTATCGACAACGATAATTGCTCCCATTTTCTTTCCTGCAGCTATAAGACGCTTAAGATCAAGAATTTTCATAGTCGGGTTTGTCGGAGTTTCTAGATAAAGAAGGTCACATTCTCTGAAAATTTCAGCCTCTATCGCATCTTGGTCATGTGTTTCACACATGGTGACATTAATGTTAAAACGCGGTAAATGATCTAGAAAAACTACGCTGGTTCCTCCGTATGTGTCTTTAACGGAAACAACGCGTTGACCTGGGGAGAGAAGGCTGAACAATATATTGCTTATAGCGGCCATTCCTGTAGCAAAACTAGTCGCTGCTTCAGCATCCTCGAGGATGCGCATTTTTTCTTCAAAAACGGTTACTGTGGGATTAGTATTTCTACTATAAATATGACCTTTTCGTTTTCCGGTTGCTACATCAAACCATTCATCAAGGTCGTCATAACTATATGAAACACTATTGACTATAGGGACTTGTGCGGCCCCTTCGACAAAATTTTCCTCCTCACCAGCCCATACAGACTTGGTAGCTGATGAGATATTGTCCCAACTTTTATTACTCATAATTTTTATGTCCAATGGTGGAATTTATAATAATAATATATTTTTTTGTACAATATAAAAACATCATATTCAATCTATTATTAATCTCATTGTTAACTATATTATAGATACTTTTTAAGAATTCATTGGAATATATTTTTTATGTCTACGATGATGAAACATGTTACTATTGCTTCAAAGGGTAACTCTATAATATTCTATCTCAGTCAATAAAAGTTGGAATAAAAAGTGTCTTCAGTGAAAATTTTAAAAAACTATATAGATGGTCAGTTTGTTGAAACCAAAATGACATTTGATGATATTAACCCCGTAGATGGTTCGCTTGTCGCTCATGTATGTGAGGCTGACAAAGAATTGGTGGACCGTGCAGTACTTGCAGCAAAGAGGGCATTAAAGGGTGAGTGGGGATCATATTCGGTTACGCAACGTGCCAAGTTACTGCATAATGTTGCTAATGAAATTGAGCGGAGATTTGATGATTTTATAACGGCTGAAATTGCAGATACAGGTAAAGCTTATGATCAAGTTAAAAACATAGATATTCCACGTGGAGCAGCTAATTTTAGATTTTTTGCTGATCTCGTTCAAAATCAGGATGAAAAAATATTTGAAATGACTACTGCGGATGGGTGCGGTGCGACTAATCAGATTGTAAACAAACCTCTTGGGGTTGTTGCTGTGATCTCCCCATGGAACCTACCCTTGCTTCTGATGACATGGAAGGTTTCGCCTGCGCTCGCATGCGGAAACACGGTAATTGTTAAGCCATCAGAAGAAACACCATTCACAGCAACACTACTTGCTGAAGTTATGGATAAAGTTGGTATGCCCAAAGGTGTTTTTAATCTGTTGCACGGTTTTGGTCCAAAATCTGCTGGTGCTTATATGATTGAGCATCCAGAAGTGACCGCAATTACATTTACTGGAGAAAGTGATACTGGTAAGACGATTATGAAAAATGCAGCCGACGGCTTAAAGCCTGTATCTTTCGAGTTGGGTGGTAAAAATGCAGCGATTGTTTTTGCAGATGCAGATTTTGATAAAGCAGTGGCGGGAACAGTCCGTTCAGTTTTTTCAAATTGCGGTCAGGTATGTCTATGTTCGGAGAGGGTTTATGTTGAACGTTCTATATTTGATAAATTTGTTGTTTCTTTAAAAGAAAATGCTGAAAAAATCAAAATCGGGAAACCTGAAGAAGGTGCAGATATGGGCCCCTTGATTTCCAAAAAACATCGTGAAAAAGTTCTTTCTTATTTTTCATTAGCACTCACAGAAGGTGCGAAGCTTGTTACTGGAGGAAAAGTACCAGTATTTGGTAATGATTGTGATAATGGATCATTTATTGAGCCTACTATTTGGACAGACTTACCAGAAGATGCAAGATGCGTTAAAGAAGAGATATTTGGTCCTGTTTGTCATATTTCACCATTTGATAATGAAGATGAGGTAATAATGAAGGCCAATAATAGTGACTATGGCCTAGCGGCCGCTATTTGGACCTCTGATATGGATAAAGCAAATAGAGTTTCTAGGCAGATGGAGGTTGGAATTTGTTGGGTTAATGATTGGTTTTTACGTGACCTAAGAACACCATTTGGAGGTGTTAAGCTTTCTGGTATTGGCCGTGAAGGTGGAGCCCATAGCCTTGAATTTTATTGTGAACCTCTCACTATCTGTATAAAACATTAAGATAGATAATGAAAATTTATATTTATAATTACAAATATAAACAGCTGGAATTATAAGCGAGTTCTAACCATGAAGATAATTGATATTCATTCACACTTCTATCCTGATAATATAAAGGACATGGAAAGCCGTTTTGGTGATGGTATTTGGCCTGGTTTTCTTAGACTACCAGGTGAAAAAGGGATGATTACAATGGATGGTGAAAATTATCGTCCAATATATGAAGCGTGCTGGAATGCTGAGCGTCGCATTGAAGATCTTGATAAATATATGGTTGATATTCAGATTATTTGTGCAACTCCGATCTTATTTGCATATGAAAAACCAGCAGAAGCAGCCCTAGAATGTGCTAAAGTTATAAATGATGCGGCTATTGAGCTTTGTGCTTATAATCCATCGCGGCTTAGAGCAATGTGTCAGGTACCTCTTCAGAACATAGATATGGCTTGTGCTGAAGTAGAACGCTCTATGGCATGTGGCCATGTAGGTGTCCAAATAGGAAACCATGTTAAAAATAAAAATCTTGATGATGAAGGTTTAATCACTTTTCTTCAACATTGTGCTAGCATTAATACTCCTGTTCTAATACATCCTTGGGATTTGATGGCGCCGGAAAGGATGCCAAAATATATGTTGCAGTGGCTTGTTGCAATGCCTGCAGAAACGCAACTTTCAATCTTATCGTTAATTCTTTCTGGAGCGTTTGAGCGCTTGCCAAGAAGTCTCAAGCTCTGCTTCGCTCATGGCGGTGGCAGCTTTGCTTACTTGATGGGCCGTGTTGATAATGCGTGGCGTGAGCGTGATATTGTTCGCAAGGACTGTCCAAATTTACCGTCCTCGTATGTTGACCGTTTTTCAATAGATAGTGCTGTCTTCAGCGAAGATGCACTTGATCTTTTAGTAAAGTGCAGCGGCGCTGATAAGGTCATGTTTGGTACCGACTATCCATTTCCTCTTGGTGAAATTGATATGGGATCTTTGGTCCAAAACCATCCAATATTATCTCAGGAACAAAAGTCTTCCATTTTGGGAAGTAACGCGGCAAGTTTCTTTAATCTTGCTGATTAAAAGGAGAATAAAGTGAGCTTTGAATTTATCATTCCCGATATTGTGGATCCAACCAAAGTTGATGGATCACCATACCCTCGAAATATTGATCCACTTAGTGATACTGCACGAGACAAAAAAGTTAAAGAAACTAAAGGTGAGCCAATCACAGATTTTGGCGGGAACAGTAATCCTTATATCGACTATCAAAGTATTGACCTTCTTTTAAGTCTTCAACATCCACGATCTGCTGGTTATGACGAAATGTGTTTCATATTGATGGGACAGACTAAGGAATTATTATTTAAATCACTTTACTATGAACTTTATAACCTGCAGCTACGTGTTCGCGCAGATGATATTCCCAACTCTCTCGTTATAATTGATAGAGCTAAAAAGATACTAAAACTGATTGTGAATACTTGGGAAGTTCTCTCGACAATCCGCACGGAAGGGTTTAATCAATTTCGTGATTATCTCAATGTAGCCTCTGGTCAGCTATCATTTATGTACCGTCACATTGAATTTATTTTGGGTAATAAAAATCAAAAAATGTGTGATGCCCATAGTAACGTTGAGCACGTCTACCCAGCGATACTAAAGAACTTTTCTTCGCCTAGTATATATGATGATGTAATTTCTCTTTTGCATCGAGGCGGTTATAAAGTTGCGCCTGAATGTCTGGATCGCGACTGGACTGAGACTTATAAAGTTCATCCTTCGGTTGAGGATGCTTGGCTTAAGGTGTATGCGGATCCAACACCTAAAAATGAGCTTTATATGCTCGGTGAAGGTCTCACGGAGATCGCAGATGTATTTTCAGAATACCGTCATCGTCATTTCGTCTCGGTTCAACGTATTCTAGGCTTTAAGCCTGGGACAGGGGGGTCGGCAGGAGTTGGTTGGCTTAAAAAAGCTGTTGATCAACGTTTTTTTCCAGAACTTTGGACAATTCGCACAAAACTCTAATTTATTAGAAGTGCGGTAGGATTATTTTTTAATAAACTTTTATTAAGTTCCAAATATTCGATCACCAGCATCGCCAAGTCCAGGTACTATATAGCTTTTTTCATTGAGTTTATTGTCAATAGCCGCAGTATAAATCTGCACGTCTGGGTGTTCTTTATTTAGTGCTATTATACCTTCCGGAGCTGCTAAAAGACATAAAAATGTAATATTTTTAGCACCCTCATTTTTAATTTTATTAAGTGCAGCGATAGCTGAGCATCCAGTTGCTAGCATAGGGTCTACTACAAGATTGAAACGCTTGTCTAAATCTGCAGGAGCTTTGAAGTAGTATTCCACTGCATCTAAACTTTTTTCGTCACGATAAAGGCCAACGTGCCCAGCCTTTGCTGTTGGGATGAGCTCCAGTAATCCCTGAGCTAGTCCTTCGCCTGCGCGAAGAATTGAAAAAATACACATTTTTTTACCAGCCAATATTGGAGCTGTTGTTTTACAAACAGGCGTCTCTATCTCTTTATTTTCAAGTGGTAAACTTTTAGTCACCTCAAACGCTAATAGAAAGCTTATTTCTTTTAAAATAACTCGAAAATACGAAGGCGCAGTATCTTTGTTTCGAAGGAGGGTGAGTTTATGTTTAATGAGTGGGTGATCAATAACAATTGCAGATAGCATTTTCTAATTCCTTTTATTAATTCCTCAACATAAGTTGATTATTAATATCTGTATAGTTTTATATTGACAGTTTTAAAAGTGAAGTCATAGTAAAAAAATGCAAGCAAAAACTACACATAATAAAACTAAATATACTGTCGTGATTGGTGGCTCAAATATTGATATTTGTGCGACTTCGCAAAATGACTTAGGCGAAAAAACATCGAATCCCGGTAAAATAACTACAAGTCTCGGCGGTGTTGGTAGAAACATAGCTGAAAATTTAGCATTATTAGGTATAGATTGTAGGCTGATCTCTGCTGTTGGGTTAGATATTTACGGTGACCGAATTATTGCACAAGGAAAAGAAGTAGGCATTAATATGGATCATGTGTCAAAATTGAAACACTCATCGACATCGACCTATGTCAGTATACTTGATCAAGGAGGTGATATGAGTATTGCTATCAGTGATATGTCTATCGCAGAACAAATTAATATTGATAACCATAAAACTTTAATTGAACGGGCCGAAATAGTGATTGCGGATACCAATATAGGCGAGCCTACCCTCACTAAGTTAATAGGTTTGATGGGCAATCAACCTTTAATTATCGATGCAGTATCAGATATTAAGGCACCACGAGTTATTCCTCATTTGAATTCTATACATACGCTTAAAGTTAATAATTCTGAGGCTATTTCTATTTGTGGAGAAAATATGACACTAAAACATATGGCTAAAATATTGCATAAAAAAGGTGTTAAAAATATTTTTATTACTTTAGGCGAAAAGGGTGTTTTTTATAGTGATGGTATACATCAGGATATAATTGAAACTGAGCCATACAAAGTGATTAATAGTAATGGAGCAGGAGACGCATTTTCAGCTGCAGTTGGGTTTAGCTATCTTCAGGGCTGGGATATATTTAAGACAGCTTTTTTTGCTCAAAATGCAGCACGCATTGCGCTGTCGCACGAGAATACTATTAATCCGCAAATGTCGATAAGGGCAATTAATAATTTAGAGGAAAATTAAAATGAGAGCTAAATCATACAATCAGTATTTAGATATTTTACCAGAGATTAAAGATGCTTTGGAAAAGGGACTACCAATTGTTGCCCTTGAATCAACTATTATATCTCATGGAATGCCTTATCCGCGTAATGTAGAAACAGCAAAGCAAACGGAACAAGTTGTTAGGGATAATGGTGCAATACCAGCAACGATTGCCATTCTAGGTGGGCGTCTTAAAGTAGGGTTAAGTTCAGCAGAAATTGATGATTTAGGTAAGAAAGGGCTTGATGTTATTAAATCAAGCCGTAGGGATATTCCATTCCTTGTCGCTGGGGAACAAGACGGTGCTACAACCGTTGCTGCGACAATGATCATTGCCGATATGGCCGGAATTCGATTATTTGCTACTGGAGGAATTGGTGGTGTCCACCGTGGCGGGGAGAATAGCATGGATGTATCTGCAGACCTTGAAGAGCTTGGTCAAACTAATGTAGCTGTGGTTTGTGCAGGAATTAAATCAATCCTTGATATTGGTCGTACGCTAGAATATCTCGAAACTGCTGGGGTGCCGGTTGTAAGTTATAAGACGGATGAGGTTCCAGCTTTTTATGCGCGCAGTAGTGGTTATAAATCAGACTATCAAGTTAATAGTCCTAACCATGCAGCTAAAGCCTTGCATGCGAAATATGATTTGGGTATCAACGGTTCTATTTTGATTACTAACCCAGTCCCAGAAATATATGCACTTGATCCAAATGACATTAATAATACCATCGAAGAAGCCATCACGGAGATGGAAAAACTAGGAATTACTGGCAAACAAACTACACCTTTTCTTTTATCACGAATTGCTGAACGTACTGGCGGTGAAAGTTTAGATACAAATATTAAACTAGTGCTCAATAACGCAAAGCTTGCGGCGAGGATTGCTGTTGAATATAGCAATGTGTGTAAAGATGGAAAATAATGAAACACTTCCGGTTGTTGACTTAGAGGAATTCATCAACGGATCAAAAGATAAGCGTCATGAAATAGCTTCACGTGTTGATAGAATTTGCTGTGATATTGGGTTTCTAATTATTAAAAATCACGGTATACCCAAGAAAATTAAACAGGGTGCGTGGCAGTCGGCAAAAAAATTCTTTGAGCAGCCGTTGGGTGAAAAAATGAAAGCCTTTCCTGTTATGAAAGATTGCCCAAGAGGCTATGTTCCCGTTGAAGGAGAAGCCTTGGGTAAAACATTAGGAATTGAAACACCTCCCGACCTAAAAGAAACATTTAGCATGGGTCCTTTAAATGCACCTGCAATAACCATAAAAGAAGATAGTTTTAATTTTTTTTATGGTAATAATATTTGGCCCGAAATGCCAAAAGAACTTAAAGAAGGTTGGATTGCCTATTATCGGTCTATTGAGGTTTTAGGTGCTAACGTAATGGAGTTATTAGCTGTTTCCCTTGGTTTGGAAGAAAATTATTTTGTAAAATATCATACCCATCATATAAGTGCTTTAAGATGCCAAAGTTATCCAGAATTACATAAAGATTATTTGCCGGGCCAACTTCGGGCAGGTGAACATTCTGACTACGGGACGGTGACAATATTGAATCCAGACCCAGTTGTGGGTGGACTTGAAGTTAAATCAAAATCAGGTAGGTGGATCAAAGCGCCTCTAATTCATGATGCTTTTATTATAAACCTTGGTGATATGATGGCGCGATGGACCAACGATCGTTGGGTATCAACCTTACACCGTGTAGTTGACCCTTTAGATTGTGGAAAACCATCTGCCCCAGCGAGACAATCTATTGCATATTTTATGAACCCAAATTATGATGCAGACATAAGTGTAATTTCAGCGTGTGTTAATGTAGGTGATGAACCTAAATATAAACCAGTAAGAGCGGGAAATTATCTAATGGATAAATTTAGCTCCTCCCTTTAAATTATGTAATCTTTTTGATCCCTTTTGAAAACGCACTAATATATTAGATTTATGAACTTAATAACTGATATTGAATAAAAATGATGAGTAAGAACCTTATAACGTTAACGATGGTTTCGATAACGGCTTTCGCTATCTCTTTTTTTTTATTGTCTTCTGTTTCTCCCAGTTATTCTAGTATTACCCTGGATTTAGAGAATGGTCATACAGATAATCCGAACTGTGCAAGTTGCCACATTGACCAATGGAGTGATTGGGAGGGATCACATCACGCTAAATCTATGCAAGTTCCGAATGAAGAAAACATTCTAGGTGATTTTGATGATAAAGAGGTTATTATAGATGGTCACGTAAGTCATTTTTATAAAAATGGAGATGAATTTTGGGTAAGAACCGAGGATAATGAGCATAAAATAGAATTTGCTTTTGGTATTGATCCTCTTCAACAATATTTGATAGCAATGGAAGATGGTAAGTTTCAAACATTGCCGCTATCCTGGGATAGTAGGCCTGTGGAGGTTGGTGGGCAGCGTTGGTTTCATATTTACGGTGAGGATTATATTCAACCCAATGACCGATTGCATTGGCAACAACCACTACAAAATTGGAATGGAATGTGTGCGGATTGTCATTCTAGTGGCCTCAAGCGTGATTTTGACCCACAAAATAATAGCTTTAATACCAGTTGGGATGAGATAAATGTTGGTTGTGTATCCTGTCACGGTGTAAATAACGATGTTATGGGAACCAAGAGCCGTTCAGATGCATGGGTTTTTACTGAAAATAGTTATAGTGCAACTTGGGCCGGTCTAAAACCAGATCAAAGTGAAATAGAAGTTTGTGCAGGTTGCCATTCCCGACGCGAGCCCCTTACCGACGGTTTTGGAGCAACAGATAGGTATCTTGATGCATTTTTACCAACTTCGATTTTAACTCCTGAATATTTTTCAGACGGTCAAATAAAAGATGAAGATTATGTTTGGGGCTCATTTTTACAAAGTAAAATGTACGCTGAAGGTGTGATATGTAGTGATTGTCATGATCCACATAGTCTTAAAATCAAAGTTGATGGTAATAATATGTGCACTACCTGCCATCAAGCAAGCCATTTTGATAATATTACGCATCATAAACATGCAGATTTATCAACGGGTTCTGAGTGTGTGAGCTGTCACATGCCTGCACGAACTTACATGGGTGTTGATGATCGTCGAGATCATAGTTTTCGAATACCAAGACCGGATCTAAATCACGTTAGTAATAGTCCAGACGCTTGTACAAATTGTCATGAAGATAAGGAACCAGAGTGGGCTGCTAACCAAATTGAAGACTGGTTTGGTGCAACACGTTCGCCGCATTATGGTATTGCCATGAACCTTGCCTCTCTGGGGACACCGGAAGGGGAGTGGAAGCTCGACGAGATACTTAAAGATGAAACTGTTCCAGAAATTATTAGAGGCAGTGGTCATGAATTACTCTCAAATTACCCAAACTTTAATTCATATAATACTATTTCAACTGGTTTGAAATCTAATGAAGCACTTGTGAGGTTAGGGGCAGTAAAAGCATCTTCCTTTATCCCAATAAAGGAGCGTGAAAAGATTTTGCTTCCGCTCCTATATGATGAATTTAGAGCTATCCGAACGGAAGTGGTACGAGCGCTTCCTGATATGGATCAAGAATTAGTATCTCAGATATTTAAAGATCCCTATAAAAAGGCAAAAGACGAGTTTTTAATTGCTCAGAAACAAGCTAGTTGGCGTGGAGAGGGCCCTTATAACCTTGGACTTTTTTTCGGTGCACAAAATGAGGTGATTTTAACAGAGAGCCTTTATTTGCAATCCATCAAAATAGACCCCTACTTTACAGCTAGTTATATTAATCTTGCTGATCATTATAGAGGCATAGGAAATGAAAAAAGTACGCTAAAAACACTTGATCGAGGCTTGACTCTCATGCCAGAGAATGCAGATCTTAATTTTTCAAAAGGACTTTCTTTGATCAGACAAAGTAGAGGAAAAGAGGCGCTTTACCATTTAGAAAAAGCGGCTAAAGTAGCACCAGAAAATACTAGATATACTTATATTTATGAGGTTGCTAAAAAACAACTAGACGAGGATAAATAACCAGTTACTCTAGATTTTCGGTTTTATACCCTCAGTTTTATTTATATAGAAACTAATATTGATTGTATTTTAAAAACACTATTTAATTAGGAAATAAGGGAGATAGGTTATGAATTTTAATAAAAAATTATTTTTAATATTTATATTTATTATTACTGGTTGCTCACAAGTTGATGAAGAGGCAGGTAACAATAATCAATTAGGTAACCCTAAAGCTGTTGGTATGGTAGTAACTGCCAACCCTATTGCGACTGAAGCAGGACTTGAAATTTTACGTGCTGGCGGTTCAGCAATGGATGCTGCTGTTGCTGTTGAAGCCACACTTGGTTTGGTGGAGCCTCAAAGCTCTGGCCTGGGTGGCGGGGGGTTTATAGTTTACTATGATGCGGCTACTAAAAGCATTGACTATTATAATGGTCGAGAAAAGGCCCCAATGGGTATAAAAAAAGATCTTTTTTTTGATGATAAAGGAAATAAAATACCTTTTAATAAAGCAAAAAATAGTGGTCTATCCATCGGTGCTCCAGGAGCTGTTGCGGTACTTAAACTTGCTCATCAGGACCATGGTAGATTAGCTTGGAAAGATGTTTTCTCTCCCGCATTGCGGCTCTCATCTGAAGGTTTTCCTGTTTCAGCGCGCTTGCACGGCTCTATAGTTTCCAATGAAAATAAATTTTATAAGAACATAAAAGAGGGACCAACAGAACTATATGACTATCTTCATCTAGACGATGGTAGGGCGCTTCCGGAGGGTCATATTCTTAAGAACCCAAAATATTATAAAACATTAGAAGTTATTGCGAGTAATCCCGATGATTTCTATCGTGGAGAAATTGCACGCAGTATAGCTGATTCGGCCCAACAAATGCCAAATGGTGGTAAATTATCAATAGAAGATATTGCAAACTATAATGCAGTAAAAAGGGATGCATATTGTAGCAAATATAGAAACACAACATTATGTGGTTCAGCGCTACCCTCTTCGTGGGTTTCAGTATCTATGGTTATGAGTATTCTAAATGAAGCTCCTCAATTTTCTAAGGAGGGTGCTGATGATCCTGAGAACTGGACATTACTTGCTGAAGCACTGCGCATTACCTACGCTGATAATAATCAATTTATTGCGGATGATGATTTTGTTGAAGTTCCTATTAAGGGCTTGATGAGCAAATCTTACATAAAGGAGCGGGCAAAACTTATTTCCCGTAAAAGCGCTAATAATAGTATTATATCTGGCAACCCATGGGTCTATCAAGATCAGCAAGCAAGTCTTGATTATGGCATAGATGCAACAATGGACAACCATGGTACTACTCATTTTGTCATAGTTGATCCCCAAGGAAATGCTATATCAATGACAGCTACAGTTGAGGGGTATTTCGGCTCATTGCGTATGGCAGGCGGTATGATACTTAATAATCAACTCACGGATTTTTCGTTTGACTATGTTGACGAAGAAGGTAAACCCATCGCCAACGCAGTTGCTCCAGGGAAACGTCCACGTTCGTCCATGTCGCCAACTATTGTGCTTGATGAGAATGATGATTTTCTTATGGCTGTGGGATCTCCTGGAGGGCGCAATATTATATCTTATGTTGCAAAAACTGTGGTTGGTATAATGAGTTGGGGACTTAGTCCTCAAGAAGCTATTGATCTTCCTAACATGGTTGCTAAAACTGAACAGGTGCGAATTGAACGCAATCGTGCTAAGCCAGCAATAATTCAGGCTCTTCGTGATTTTGGCTATGATGTATTTGAAAGTGAGGGTGAAATATCTGGGCTCAGTGCTATATTAAAAACCGAAGATGGTACTCTGCGAGGTGGTGCCGATCCTCGGCGCGAGGGGACAGTCGGAATAATATATAATAATGAACTTTAAAATCAGTCTACAGGAAAATATTTTTTTAATTAACTCAGTTTCCTAAGGATGATAATCTGGCTGTTTTATTATAATATTTGAATTGATATTAAATAATAATATTGATCCAAAAGAGACTACTACTCGTAAAAATTGTATGACAAATTTTAAGTATCAAAACAATTTAGCAGTGTGTAGTGTGTTATCCTTGACGGGATCGCTCCATTTGGTTGATACTCGCTTCTTACTTATCAAAAAAGGCCGACTGATGGATGAAATATCCAAATTTACTAATTTTAGTCATGAACAGCTCGTCTCTATAATTGCTAAGCATAAGGATAGGGTCGCCTTCAAAATATTGTTTAAATATTTTGCCCCACGCTTAAAAAGTTATCTATTAAATTTTAAAATTTCTAATCAAAAGGCTGAAGATCTAGCTCAGGAAACGATGTTAGTACTATGGCAAAAAGCTGATAAATTTGATTCTGCTAAAGCAAAAATCTCTACATGGCTTTTTCGGGTCGCCCGTAATAAATATATCGATCAAGTCAGAAAACAAAAGTATACAGAAGTGAATGTAGATGATCACGTCGATTTGATGGTAGCAGCTGAAAAAACTGACCAAAATTTGGAAGAAAAACAAAACTCAGGACGGATGCAAATGGCACTGCAAAGCCTAAATAAAGATCAGTTAAAAGTTATAAAATTATCCTTTTTTAAAGAACTATCCCACTCACAAATTGCGGATGCCACTGGTTTGCCTCTTGGTACCGTAAAGTCAAAAATTAGAACGGCGTTTCAAGCGCTTAGAAAAGAATTAGGAGAATACTAATGAAAATTACTGGAATTGTTCCTGATGAGTGGATTGTTTCATATGCTTCAGGTGCTCTGAGTGAGGCTCATGCCTTAGTTATTGCCTCCCATTGTCATTTTCATCCTGATTTGCAGAAAAAAGTGAAGACGGCAGAGGATATTGGTGGCCTATTAATGGAAGATAGTGAGCCATCAAGTCTATCAAATGATCTTTTTGATGATCTAATGAAAAAGATAGATACTTTACCAGCAAATGATTTTCAACCATTGAATGATAATGGCCTTCCTACCCCACTTGCGGGTTACCTGGGGAATAAGTCACTTGATCAATTAAAATGGCGCCTAATGGGCCCAGGCTTGTCTCAAGTCCGGTTATGGACAGGACCCAATGATGAACGGCTCTGGTTACTAAAAGCTAAAGGTGGAACAAAGGTACCTTTGCACGATCATAATGGACTAGAGATGACACTAGTTTTACATGGAAGTTATCATGTGGGTCAAGATTGTTATAGTCCTGGAATGCTTGAGATTGCAGATGATGATACAGTGGACCACATGCCGGTTATTGACCAAGGTGATGAATGTATATGTCTAGTGTTGACTGAAGCACCCATCAAAATTCATGGTGTCATTGGCCGATTACTGCAACACTTCACGGGGCTTTAAATTATAACGACTTAGCAAAACTACCGATACTATTTTAAAAATGGGTGGTAATAATGCATAAAGGATTATTAACCAGTTTGTATCAACGAGTATTTTCTCTTCGCTAGGCTCAAATATTTCCATTCCAAGTAATGAAAATGCAATAACTATTGCAAATGCAAAGGTTAATTTTGATGTGGTCCCCCAAACTGCAAAGTAAATTCCTGGGCGACGATAACCAGTTTTATTGGCATCATCATCAATAATGTCTGCTAACATTGATGCAGGAATGCTTAAATCAGCTCCTGCCATCATGCCAGTGATAATGGTAATAACAACAAAAAGGCTGATGGTTTTTTCGTCTACAAGAAGTACAGCTAAAAAAGTAACTGCTGCGGTAACCATGGCAATTTTCCAACAGCGCTCTTTAGGCCAAATATTAGTAAGTTTAACCCAAATAGGAACTGATATTGTTGCAGCGAGAAAATAAAAAACTAAAAGAGGCCCCGCTAAATCGGGGCGTTTCAAAACATATGTAGTAAAAAAAACAAATAATGTAGCAGGTAGCGCGTTAGCGATACCGTTAAATAACTGGCTTATAATAAGTTGGTTAAAGGGTGATCCTTTCTTAAAGATAAGAATAATATCTCGCAAGTTTGTGCTCTCAGCATCAACTCGACCCGCATCTGGCAAAAAGATTAGCAGAACAATTGCCATGAAAAAAAAGAAGGTAATAAATATAAGATTAAAGTTTAAAATTTCATCAAGTGGCGCATCTGGCATTAAAAGTGTGGGTAAGATAAGAGCACAAAGTGTACCAATCAAACCGAATATTACACGCGTTCCGGTATATTTAGTATGGGCATTATAACCCGTTTCAATCTCCGTCCCCCAAGTATAATATGGGACAATCATACAAGTTCCTGCGATATACCATAGGGCAGTGATAAAAAATAATGACCAAGCAGTAGTAGGTATTGCAAGGAGTTGATAAAAAATTAAAAGAAAGATAGGTGTTCCTATTAATATCCATATTCGGCGACGCCCATATTCTGGGGGTGTTTTATCAGAAGCATAGCCAACAAGAAGATCAGAAACCATGTCAATTAAGCGTGCAGCAAAAAATATTATACCAATGGTTGTAAGGCTAAAGACACCCATTTCAGCTATGAAGCTTGGAATATAAATTTGCATTATTAACAGCGATATTGCTGCGGGAAATGAAAAAAGACCATACTTAAAGAGATTGAGCATTAATGTCCTGACGCAATAAAATTTGATTTTAAACCATTTATACGTATCTTTAGATCCGGAAAATATATTTTTGCGTATAAAAAAGATAATAAACTTGGATTGAACGTATGATCAAGATCATTCTTGCATTAACTACCATTTCTCATCAAACAGCAATACCCGTTATTGATATTCATGATTGGGTACTCCCATCTTATGGCTCAGCAATGGTATTTGAAATCAAAAGAAATGGTAAAAAAATTGGTATTCATCAAGTCGATTTTAAAACTAACAACGAACAACTCAGTATTGAATCTAAAACTAAAATAAGAGTAAAATTTTTATTCTTCAATGCCTATAAATTTGACTATAACTCATTGGAGAAATGGAAAAATGGTGAACTTGTTTCACTTCTTTCGACTACGAATGATAACGGTAAAAAGTCCACGGTTAATTTAGCTTCCGGCACTGATATTATTAATGTTACTATTAACGAAGATACCCATGTGAACTCTCTAGATGATTTAAAGTATACTACAAATCATTGGAATCCAAATGTGCTGGCAGCAAAGCAAGTGCTAAACACTATTACTGGTAAATCAAACCAATTTCAAATAACCCAAGCAGAAAGCAACTTGGTCTCAACTGGCAGTGGGGAGCGCATAGCTACTCATTATCAATACAGTGGAGATCTTAATAATATTTCGACTTGGTACGATGAAAAAATGCGCTGGGTTGGATTAAGTTTTGAAAGTAATGACGGATCAACTATTTCTTATGAATGTAAACAGTGTGGTGTTGAATGAATAATCTATGGAAAAGTGCTTGGGTAATTGGTGGAAGCACTGGACTAGGTGCTGAGCTAGTTAAAATTCTGACTGCTGCGGGGATTGAGACCTATGTATCAGCCAGAGATAAGGATAGACTTAAAGTTCTTTGTGGACAATTTTCTGATGCAAAATCCTATCCCCTTGATATTACTGATAAAGCGGCCTGTATTCGTGCTGTAGATGAAATTAATAAAATAAAAAATACTTTGCCCGATTTAATTATTTTAAATGCGGCTGTTTACTATCCAATGGATATAGAAAATTTTAACGCCTTAGAAATTTCCGATATGATGAATGTAAACTTCCTTGGTATAGCAAATATGTTCGAAGCATTGCTTCCTTATCGAAAATCACGGGAAGGCAATGTCACTATTGCTACTGTTACATCACCGAGTGGTTGGCGAGGGTTACCAGGGGCAATTGGGTATGGATCATCAAAAGCTGCCGTAATTAATATGATGGAGAGTATGAAGCCAGAACTTGATAGGTGTGGTTTTGATCTTAGGGTTGTAAACCCTGGTTTTATTAGAACACGCCTTACCGAAAAGAATAATTTTCAAATGCCTCAGCTAATGGAACCAAATGAAGCGGCAAAACTAACTTTAAAGGGACTATCTACTAAGAATTTTGATACATCCTTTCCAAATCCATTTTTGTATTACTTAAAGTTACTTCGCATCCTTCCTTACACATTATTTTTTCGTTTGATGAAAAAAATAAATCAGCAAAGGAATAAGCCCTAAACGTATTCTTTATATAAAATCAGTAAGCTCTATTCCTTATAAAAAGATAATGTTACGCTACCGACTTTAAATCCCCACTTTGTTACAAAAGCTCTATTAATCATGACATTTTCGTCCTGGAGAAACATCCAATCGTCAAACTTAAGTTTATAACTTGTATCTCCAACCGGTAGGTCAAAAACGTATATCCAGTTAAAAGCATTACCGGAACGCCTGCCACTTGCCGTGCCAATTACACCATTGGTAGTTCCTTCATATTGTCCGTCTGGTAAAATGTTTATTTTCCAAAGGCGCTTATCGACGTTACCGTTTTTGTAAATAAAGTCCTCATCTAGTGTTAATACATCGCCCTCTACAGAACCTGTAATATTGACTTTAAACTGATTAATAACCTCTCCAGACCTGTTCTCAAATACTCCATATGCTACAGTTTTTCCGTTAAAGTATTCTTCTAAAATAAATTCTGGTGTGCTCTGTTTATAATTGCTGACATCCATTGTGCTACATCCTGTTAAAATGAAAAATATGGTGGTTAAGGTTAGCCATTTATGCATGATCATGTACCACGCTATATTGTACTACGTCTATTGTGTTTCGCTCAAAAGCGGCAATGCAATAATCTAAATAATAAAGCCATAATCTGTAAAATCGATAATCAAATCCTTGGCTCTCAATTTCAGACCAATTTTGTAGGAAGTTATCTTTCCATATGCGCATAGTTTGCACGTAGTCTTGCCCAAATGCAAACTCATCGTCTATCTTTAATTGATTTTTTTGGGCGTAATCAGAAAATACTTGTTTGCTAGGTAACATGCCTCCTGGAAAAATATATTTTTGAATAAAGTCCACACGATTTTGATACCTTAAATATCGATCATTTTCGATAGTGATAACTTGTATTACAGCTTTTCCATCAGGCTTAAGGCGATTTTTTATAGTTTCAAAATAACTTTGCCAGTGCTTTTGGCCTACTGCCTCGAACATTTCAATTGAAACAATTTTATCGAAAGTGCCTAGTGTATCTCGGTAGTCTTCAAAAATAGCTGGGTTTTTCATGTGTGTTATTTTATTGAGCCGTTTATTAGTGTAATCTAGTTGTTCATTAGAGATTGTAATGCCGCGGTAATTGATATTATGTTTTGATATAGCATGTTCTGCAAATCCTCCCCAACCACAACCAATTTCAAGGACACTGTTACCATCTTTTAATTTTAACTGTTCAATAATGCGAGAATATTTGGCTCGTTGAGACCCTGCGAGACATTTTGTATTACCAAAAATTCCTGCTGAATATGTCATGGTTTCATCAAGCCATTTTTTGTAAAAATTATTACCAAGATCGTAATGAAAAGAAATATTTTTACGGGAACCGCTACGGTTATTATCATTAAGAATGATATGAGAAAAACGATTTATCATATTTTTATAACGGTTATTTTGTTTTTCTGGGAAATATTTTTCGTTATCAACGAACCAGTGAAATAGTGCGGATAAATTACTAATATTTATACTACCGTTAATGTAAGCTTCAGCAAACGAAAGTTGACCAAGGATCACATATTGAAAAAAACTTTTCCATGTCTTAAACTCAATAGAAATATTCTGGCCCGCATTCTGGCCTGTGTGGCTAACAAATTGTTTATTTGGAAGGATGATTTCAATTTGTCCATAATTTGCTTTTTTTATTCGAGAGAATACCTTTTCAGCAAAATAATTAGTTAGCTTATTTTTTGCAGGAAACGTCAGTTTGCGATTATTTTTCATTCAATATTCCTTTGAATTTTGACATTATTTTTAATCATCCTTGCTACTTTTGATGATTGATATTTATGGTTCTCAGGATGAGGGAATACCTTTAATCCTTTGAGTTTTAGTTTCACAGCTTCAACTAGAATACCGCCCATCACTTTTAAGGTCATAAAAGGCATTTTTAAACTGAGGGATAATATCACTCTATCGCTTATTTCTTTACGGTATCCTGAAAAACCAGCAGTTAATCTAGGTTGTTCGTCATGTTCATAAACAATAGTGACTTTAACTTTTTCATTTGGTTGCACAAGCGAAAAATTATAGTTACCTTGTCGGTCGAAGAACGGACTTACATGGAAGCATTTTTTTGCAGTGTGATTATCCTCCAAGGATACATTGTCTGGCAGGGAATAAATATAATTATGACGCTCTGAAAAAGTATTGCGTACTTCATAAATAACGGCAATATTTTTGTTGTCCTTATCGTAGCAGTAAAAAACTGTAAGCGGATTAAATGCAAATCCTAAAACACGAGGATATGCGAGTACTTTTATTTTTTCGATCTTAGCTACGTCAACACTATTCTCCTTTAATAATAGTAATAGTCGTTCTTTTAAGCATACTATTTTAGATGAGTTTGGATCGCCGTAATCTGCTTCATGGAAACTAACCAAATTAAAACGATTAATTGAGAAGAAGTGGCTTTTTTTTGCAACTTTATCTAACTGATCCAGGTCGGCAAATATTGTAAAAACATTATAACTAAATTCATGTTTTTTTGGAGTATAACGTTTATGAAAAACAGTCCCTATGTAAAGGCAATCGCTTGTCATTATGCGGCCCTACCTTTTGTCAAGATTGGTTTTAAATTCTGGTTCGCGTCATTACCAAGAGCAATAATCCGGTTGTTCATGCCTGGAATATCCCATGGTCGTTTAGTTTTTCCTAATTGTTCAGCGGCATAAAGACCACTTTGCAAACCATCCTCATGAAATCCATAGCCAAAATGTGCACCTGCGTACCAAATATTACGGTGTCCCATAATATCGAGAAGTTTTTTTTGTGCAGTTAGCGTTGATAAATCAAAAATTGGATGATCGTAGTCTTTTTTATAATGTATAAGTTTATTATTTAACTCTGCATCTGGGTTCAATGTAACAAAAAGTGGTGTTTCAGTTTCCAATGGTTGGAGTTTGTTCATCCAGTAGGTCACGGATAGATTATTTTCATCCGTACTATCATTCTGAATATAATTCCAACTAGACCAAGCTCGTTTGCGCTTAGGCATAAACCTTATGTCGCTATGAAGTACAGCCTCATTTTTAGCATATTTAAAAGCACTTAATATTGAACTTTCAAGCGGGTCAGCATCTTTTAACATTTTTAATGCAGTATTTGCATGGGTGGCGATGAGTACACGATCAAATTTTTCGCTATCTTCTCCCTCAACGGTTACTGAGACGCCATCAGCTGTTCTTACTATACTCTCAATTGGGGAATTTTTTTTAAAATTTGCATTAGTTTGGTCGGTGATAGCCTTTACATACTCGCAGCTTCCACCCGAGATAGTGAACCATTGAGGTCGATCTTTGATTTGAAGTAATCCGTGGTTTTGACAAAACCTTAAAAAACTTGAAAGGGGAAAGTCACCAACCTTACCAGTAGGTGTTGACCAGACTGCGGCTGCCATCGGTAATATATGATCTCGAAGAAAGGAATTATGATATTTCTGTTGTTGTAAATAATCACGTAAAGTTATGTTTTCAGCTTCGTGTGGTTTAATTATACTAGTGTCTTTATAAAACTGAGCTATTGAACGAACCATGCGCCAAAACCTTGGGCGTATAATGTTTTGCCTCTGTGCAAAAAGGCTGGACAGATTTGAGCTCCCAGCATATTCAAACGAACCACTGTCCATGCTCACACCAAATGACATTTCTGTAGGATAGGGGCTGATGTTTAGCTTATTGAGTAATTCAAGAAAATTAGGATAATTCCGATCATTACAAACTATAAATCCCGTATCAACCGGAATGGAACCATCAGGAGTGATAACATTGACGGTATTAGCGTGACCACCAAAATGTTGATCAGCCTCAAAAATCGTTACATCGTGCTTTTTTGAAAGGAGCCACGCTGCACCAATACCTGAAATCCCTGCACCAACTACAGCAACTTTTTTCTTTTCATTATTTTGCATTATAACTTTCTAGTTCAGTTCCATATTTTTTACGAATACATTATTCAAATGGATCACAGTTTCATTGATTTATATGTATTTTTTAGCAGCACTTAATTTGTAATTAGTCATTTAAAAAATTAGATTATCGGCTGATTAATAAAACTTTATAGATTATTTCCTTGATAAATCAATTTTTCAACGGGAAATTCTAGTTTTCTTGCTTTGGCTACAAGTGCCCGTGTAATTTCTAGAGGCATTGTTTTAGTACGACTTAAAATCCATAAATATTCTCGTTTTTCTTCTCCTACCATTACAAATTGATAGTCTTCATCTAGGTCAATTATCCAGTAATCTCCCGCAAGAAAAGGTAATTTAATACCACTTAGAGCGAACTGAACCTTAAGTTTAGAGTTGCTAGATTTATCGACAACCCAAGCCCTGCCATTTGCTTTTTTATTTTTTCCATTGGGAGCATCAACTTTACATTTATTGATTACTTCTATTTCACCGTCGCTTCGAATTTTATAAGTAGCTACACTATTTACACATCCTTTTTGAAACCAGTGGTCTATGCGGGCAATTTCGTACCAATCACCAGCATACTTACTTAGGTCGACGTCAGGAACTGTTTTTAATTTTTTGAAATTAGAAGAGGGGGAGGAACATGCTGTTATTCCAAGTATTAGTATAATGAGCGATAATTTTGTAATAGCAAAGTACCTTTCAATATTAACATGGTTTTTGTATAAAGCGAAAAAAACCATATAACTAGAATAAATTTACTTCAACGTCGCTAATGTTTTTTAAACGACAAGGATAGGTTCTGATATCGGTGGTAACGGGTGAACATAAAGCTTTACCAGTTTTTACATTAAATCTACCTTGATGTCGGGGACATTCTATAATGTTACCATCAAGGTAACCTTCTGTAAGACAAGCATTTCCATGGGTGCAAATATTATCTGTGGCATAAAATTCACCTTTAATCTTATAAAGAGCCAAACTGTAGTTTTCTGAGGTGATGAGTATTACCTCGTCCTCTTCAACATCAGAAATATTTGCTATTTTTATCCATTTATCGGACATATTTTTCACTTGCTTTTTTCATCACACAGTACCTTAGGTTATATTTTATTTCCGGGAATAGCTCTGATAATATCTAAATGGGCATCAATAAAGCCATTAGCTGTCCCAAGTAGTTTATCTTTTACGTGTTCGTGTAATTCTGGCAATGCATGGAATGGAATAGACGGGGCCATGTGGTGTTCTGCGTGATAGGGCATGTTCCAAGCTAGCCAACGATATGGGGTGCTTACTAATGTAGTTCGAGTATTTTCAAGAATGTTGTTATTAAGTGGACACCCCGCATGTTCTGTATATCTAACCATTCGCATTAATGGCTCAGCGATCAAACGTGGTAATAACCAGTATTCAACTGCAATTGTAGAATTATAATAAAAGGAGAAATAAGCAACTGTACTATATAAAATTAACATGAAACGTGCCTCCCATATTACCTTCCAGCGTTCAGTATTTGGAATAAATACAGCTTCTTTTTCCGGTATTATTGCCAAGAGGTGAGGAATAAAGCTTTTGAAAAATCCAATCCAGTATGGAATGCTAGTGATATACCAAAGATATGTCAGTAATGATGATGGCGTTGGAATAAGTTCAGGGTCCTTTTGAATATTCTGAGTATAAGAGTGATGGTCGGTGTGTTCCCAACGAAAGAAAACTGGAGGAAGAGCGATAATCATACCAAACGTCCAGCCAAAAAGATCATTTATCCAACGAATTTTAAAAGCGGTCCGGTGAGAGAATTCATGTTGTGGTGAAAATAAATGAACAATACCTAATCCGTACAGGATGCTCAACAATAACCACCAGGATGTATCCATTGCCAGATACAAACCATAACCAGTTACTGCTAAATATGTTAGATGAATGCATAAAAAAAGTGCGGCCGAGCTATTCGACCTTTTCATCATTTTATTTAATATTTTTCTTGGAACAAGATCCTGAACTTTAAGGCTAGTCTCTTTATTATTTATCTCTTTACTCATATAATATCACTGTTACTCAATACTACTAATTAAAACACTTAACAATTATCTAAATATTCTTGTAATTATATCAAAAAATAAACCTATTGGCTACATATACATCTTAGAATAAAGATGTCCAATATGGATCTGAGGAAGATACCGAAACTCTGTGATGCTTAAATTCATTCATAGTTGCTATTTCAATATTCCGACTTTAACATCTTCTCTATTAGGGAGTAATTTCCCGAAAAAAATTATAAAAATTTCCTGAAAGCCAGGACTAAGTCAGATATTAGGGTAAAGCTATGTTAATCCTCTAGCATTAAAAAAGGTTCATGATGATAAAATTCTTAGTTTCAATAGTTGTTATATCAATGATGTGTAATAACGCGAATGCTAAAAAGAATGTAAAAATTCTTGCTACGGGTGGCACAATTGCTGGAAAGGCACAGGAATTAATTGGCTATGCTTCAGGTCAATTAAACATTGCTGCTCTTATAGCCGAAATTCCTGATATTCAAAATCACACTGAAATATCTTGGCAACAAGTCGCTAATATTGGTAGTCAAGATATGGGCATTGAAATATGGAAAACGCTGTATATGGAAATTGAAGACGCAAAAAACGATAATGATGTGTTAGGTATAGTTATTACCCACGGTACGGATACTATGATTGATAGTGCATTCCTTTTCGATCTCTTGTTTCCTTCTGGAAAGCCTTTGATTTTTGTTGGTGCAATGCGCAATGCTGATGCCCTTAGTCCTGACGGTCCTCAAAATTTACTGGATGCTATTCAAGTTGCATCCTCGGTTGAGGCAAAAAATCGTGGGGCTCTTATTGTTATGAACTCTAAAATAATTACAGCTAGAAGTGCATATAAGCAGCACACTGCAGCCGTGGAAACTTTCAAAATTTCTAATGGTAGTTATGCCGGTGATCTACACAATGGTAAAGTTAATTTCTACCATGATTTTGTAAGGGAAAGGGGTAATAAAAGTATATTCAATTTTTCTGATATTGATGGAATATCGCAAGTGGCAATGATGAGTGTTTATCCTGGTACATCTAAATCATATTATGAAAACGCATTATCTAGTGTCAATAAAGCTCTAGTTATATCAGGGGTAGGGAACGGAAATTTTCCTTCATCCATTACTAAAAATATTAAAGAGACTATTGATAGTGGAGTGATCATTGTCCGTTCCTCAAAAGTACCAGAAGGGTATGTATCTCGAAATATAGAAATTAACGATGATCAGCTTGGAACAATTGCGTCCTTAGGGCTTTCACCGCAAAAATCACGTATTTTATTAGGACTATTGCTTAAAAAAAATATGAGTAATTCTCAAGTTCAAAAAATATTTGATTGCGAGGTGCCTACCGCTGATGGTTCTTGCAGTACCTTCCCCAATTAAGGTACCGTAGCATGTGGTGATTTATCCCTGCTCAGATAACAACCGTGACCGCGCTTCCCGGTAACTTTGCCATTCTTCATAACTAGAGTGCCGCGGCTAAGCACAGTAACTGGCCACCCTGTCACTTCAAGTCCCTCGTAGGGTGTATAATCACAACCATGGTGCAAAATATCTTGAGTGATTGTAACTTTTTTGTCTGGATCCCACAGGGTAATGTCGGCATCAGAACCAACAGCGATTGTCCCTTTTCGTGGATAAAGTCCATACATTTTAGCATGGTTGGTTGAGCTGAGCGCTACAAATTGGTTTAAATCAATACGGCCCTTTTTTACACCTTCAGAGAATAAAATTGGTAATCTAGTTTCGATGCCTGGGACACCATTAGCAACTCTTTGAAATGTAGTTTTATCACCCTCACGAAGCTTGCCGGTTGTGCCTTCTATTAGGAATGGGCAATGATCCGAGGAGAATATCTGAAAAACACCTTGCTGCAATCCTTCCCAGCATGCTTTTTGGCTATCGGGATCCCGCGGTGGAGGTGAGCAAATATACTTTGCGCCCTCCATACCATCCTTATCCAAATCATCTGCGGTTAAGAGTAAATATTGTGGGCAGGTTTCTGCAAATATTTTTAAGCCCCTTTGTTGTGCCCAGCGTATTTGTTCCATAGGCTCGCGCCCCGAAACATGAACAAGCAACATCGGAACGTCAATAAACTCAGCTAACGAAATTGCTCTGTGTGTTGCTTCGCGTTCAACCACTTGTGGGCGTGAAAGGGCGTGACCGAATGGCTTTGTGCATCCATCACTCTCAAGTTGTTCAATCATATAGCGCAATGTATCATAACCCTCAGCATGAACCATGATAAATGCTCCGTGTTGACGAGCTGAAGCAAGAAGATCAATTATTTCTCGGTCATTAAGATGCAGCCCCTCATAAGTCATGTATACTTTAAAGGATGTGTAGCCGTCATTTACCATAGCTGGAATTTCTTGACCTAAGGCTTGTGGGGTTGGGTCGCTGATAATTATGTGAAAACTATGATCGATCCAGCTCTTGCCTTTTGCTTTTTCATGATAGTCATTTACAGCTTCGCGAAGCGACTGGCCTTTTTCCTGAAAAGCAAATGGCATGACCGTTGTATTACCGCCGCATAGGGCAGATAGTGTGCCGGTATCAAAGTCATCCGCCATAACAATTCCTGGGCCCGAGGCCTGATCTATATGCACATGACTATCGATACCTCCAGGCATAACTAACAACCCAGTTGCATCAATAACCTTTGCACTATCATCTTCAAGGTTCGACCCGAGAGCTATTATTTTTTCGCCTTTAATTCCTACATCACACTGGATGGTGTCGCCCGCCGTGACAACGGTACCCCCACGAATTATAGTATCGAACTGTTTCATTTTTGTTTCCTTATTATTGTTCATTTTGCAATATTCTAATTGGTTTTTCTAAGTTGTGTAAAACACAGTCATTATTAGTGCCATCATTCCACATCATCATGGCAAAAGTCCCGGGACTTTCAAGCACCATGAGAGGTAAGTGCCATGTTTGTGGGTGATAAGAAATACCAATCTCAGGGGGCACAATAAAAGCCATGATCATTGATACGTCTGGTAATCCACTTAAATCTGGTGGTGCAACACAAATTAAATAATGCCCAGAAACTATTGGCAAGAAAATTTGGCTTGAATTAGGATGACGTTCAAGCCTCTCGATTGTGACAGGTAAATTACTGGGGGTTATTTTATAAATAGAGAGGTTTGGATCTCCCATACCATCATTGTGATTAAACAGTTGGGGGTAATTAAATCGTTCTGCGCGCCCTTCGTTTACAGAAAACCCATGGCCTTCAGGGTCGGTGGTATCGATAACTCTACCAAAGCCGGAAAAGGTTTCCTGCGTTAATTTCGAAAGAGTAATAGTTTTCACAGCGCGTCCTTTAATAAGTTATTTTTCATCATTACTCTAACCAAATAGCATTAAGTTAGTCAAACTAACTCTGTGGCTAGGTTTACAGACGAAGGGTTAAGGTTTACCGTAAAAAGTTCAATATTTGGAAATAAAAATGCGCACAGAAGATAATGAACTATTAAGGAAGGTTGGTCCGGGAACTCCGATGGGTAATTTAATGCGTCATTACTGGTTTCTAATTTCAAAATCGGAAGAAGTAAAAGCTGATGTGTATTTAAGGGTGGCTTTGGAAGCTAAATAAAGGCGAATAAGAAATAGTATTTCCTAAAATTTCTTGCAATGATGACTGATATGTTAGAACCTATTTTCAAGATTTTTCAGTAAGGGAATTGTCGAATGAAAATCGTTACTAAAATAATTATGATTTTGAGTGTTTTTATATCTTTTATAATAAATGCGCCTGTGTTTGCAGCAAATTGTAGCACCGCGCCTGATATGCTGGAAGAAATATTAAAACGTGGAAAAATTCGTATTGGCTGGATCAATTCAAAACCCTTTCAATATCGAAATATTAGAGGTGAGCTTGAAGGCGCATTAGTCAATGCAGGCAATATGTTAGGCGAAGAGCTTTTAAAAGTTGAAGTTGAATGGGTTGAAGCCAAGTGGGACACTTTTATAGCTGGATTGCAATCCAAAAAATTTGATATCGTAATTTCAAATGTGGCTCGTCGTCCGAATAGGGCCGCATCTGTATGGTTTACGAAGCCTGTTATTATTGGCTCACAAACATTTTTAGTAAGAAAAGACGCAAATATCATACAACTATCAGACATTGATAAACAGGGATCAAATATTGTTGTTCGGTTGGGTAGTGCTGCTCATATTACCTATACTGAAAATGACAAAGAATTTTTCTCAAACGCGACGATAAAATCTGTAGCACCACCCGCGTTACCGGAACAAGAAGTAGCGAGTGGTCGTGCCATAGCCATGGGAGCAGGGTCAATTGAAACTCAACAGATCGCCCGAGCCAATTCAGATTGGGCAGAAGTTGTCGTTTTATCAGAATCTCCGCGTTCAGTTGGTGCAGGATTTGTGATGCCGCAATGTCAGCATAACCTTCTTCACTATATGAATACATTTGTTGATACCATCATTGAAACCAACTTTATGGCTAAGCAGGCAGAAATATACCCAGATTTTGTTCTTGATTCCGTTGTGGCGCCAACACGTTTAATTGGTGATGTTCCCCGTTAAGATAAAAACAGGAAAAATTGTGTGAGCCATAAATATGGAATTTGAATTTCGCTTTGATATTGTCTGGAATAATTTACCGCTTTTATTAGAAGGCGTTCAAACAACTATTCTACTATCACTTTTGACAATGGTTCTTGGCACAATTATTGGACTTTTTGTTGCTATTGTTAGGCTTAGAGTACGTAAGATATTTGCTCTTCCCTTGGTCGTTTATGTCGAAGTTTTTAGGGGAACACCCGGTCTGATACAAATAGTCTGGATTTATTATTGTTTACCAATTTTAACGGGACTTCAATTGGATGCGCTTACATCGTTGGTGATTGCGATGGCGTTAAATGTTGGGTCATATCTCTCTGAAGTATTTCGTGCAGGCATTCAGGGTGTTAGTAGAGGACATATTGAAGCTGCTGCAGCAGTAGGTTTTAAACCCGGCCAAATAATACGCCGTGTGATTGTTCCTCAAGCTGCTTACCGAATGATACCTGCAATTGGAAATGTTTTTGTTTCTGCAATTAAGTTATCATCGCTTTGCTCTGTACTCGGTATGGCCGAATTGATGTATCAGGGGCAAATCATTATTGCTAATTTCTTTAGACCGATTGAAGTTTTCACTGTTGTTGCAGTTATTTATTTAATTATGGCTTACACGACGTCATTATTTATGATGTATCTTGAATGGAAATTCGCATGGATAAGGCGAAAAAAAGTTCCATTTTGGCAAAAATTTAAACAAATTAGTAAGACATCTTTTCAGATAAAACCGCAGGGGAATTTATAATTATGACTTCTGCCGTTAAAATTAAAAATTTGCATAAATCATTTGGGAGCCTAAAAGTATTAAGAGGGATCGATTTGGATGTCGCGCAGGGCGAGGTGGTTTGCATTCTAGGAGCTTCTGGTTCCGGTAAATCCACCCTGTTGAGATGTATAAACCAACTTAGCATTCCTGATGAAGGAACGGTTTATATTAATGGTGATCCTATTGGCAATTTATTGTCAGAGACCGGGGAATTGAAAAAAGCAAACCAAACGACGCTTGCTAGCCAAAGAAGCCGCATCGGATATGTATTTCAACAATTTAATTTATGGCCTCACCGTACCGTATTGGGTAATGTGATTGAAGCTCTAAAAATTGTAAAGAAGATGAATAATGCGGATGCTGAAAAAATAGCGATTGATAGAATTACGGAAGTCGGCCTATTGGATTGGAAGGATGAATACCCAGACACTTTATCAGGTGGGCAGCAGCAAAGAGTGGCCATTGCCCGAATGCTTGCTATGGAGCCCGAAGTGATGCTTTTTGACGAGCCGACATCAGCTCTTGACCCTGAACGTGTCGGGGAAGTCATTGAGGTGATGAAAGAATTGGCCGAGAAGGGACATACAATGATTATAGCGACGCATGAGCTTAATTTCGGGAGAGATACAGCGGATAGAGCAATTTTCATTGATGAGGGTGTAATTGTCGAGCAAGCGTCGGCACAGGAATTTTTCAGTCATCCTAAATCTGAGCGTTTACAATCCTTCCTCAAGAGGATGAGTATGTAAAAAATGGCTGATAATATGATTGATAATTCTGCTCCAGAGTGGGCATTGGCGAAATATGCACATGATCTTTCGTTTTCAGACATAGATGAAAAAGCGCGACATCATATTTCAAAAATGATTTTTGATGTGATTATTATTTCAATCGGTGCCTATAATAAAAATCATCAATCGGGGAAGATTAACGAAGATTTTAATCTGGAATATAATAAAAGTGATACGGGTTCATCATTATGGTCGGGGCGCGGTAAAATGCCGGCAAACACTGCCGCGCTTTGTAATGGGACATGGGCAGAAATTCTTGATTATCAAGATGTTGTTGTTGATCCCCGTAATAATGGACATTTAGGGGTTACTATTATTCCTGCCGCGTTCGCCGTTGCAGAACGAGAAAAGAGTAGTGGTGCAGATTTAATCACTGCGATTGCTGCGGGGTTAGAGGTTGCAATTGCCGTTTTGAGAGCCGTGGGTCGTAAACATAGAAGTGGTGGTAGGGGCTTTCGTACAACTAGCCTTGCAGGGCCGCTTGGGGCGGCGGTGGCTTGTGCAAAATTGCTTAAAGTAGATGTTGAACAAGTATTATATGCGTTGGGGATTGCCGGAGCTTGTTCCCCAAATGGATTAATGCCATCATTGGCACCGGCCAATGGCTCCTTTGGTATGGATAAGGATTGGGTTAATGGGCAAGCCGCACAGCTTGGGGTTAATGCTGCGGATCTTGCTAAACGGGGAATGACAGCAAGTGAGCGGGTCGTCACGGGCGAAATGGGAATTATTGCAAGCCATAGTCATGGTGATGGACAAGCACTCATCGTGCCCAATTCAGGAACGCCGAGTATTGTTAAAATATCATTAAAAAAATATGCGTGTTGTTATGGCGTCCATAGTGCAATGGATGCAGCTGCAATTCTTTGTATAGAAAAGCAACTATCGCCAGATTATTTAGATAAAATTATTGTACGCGTAAAAGCAGATAGTGCCAAAACGCTCTCGACAAGAAAAATATCAAATCATATGGCCGCACGCTTTAGTCTTCCTTATGCGGTTGCATTAGCCGTTGTTAAACAAGACAATATCTCCATGCATGATTTTGAAGAACCGGCGATTTTTGATCAAATAATTATTAAATTAATGGATAAGGTAGAGATTATAGCTGATCAGGAATTGACAGACTTTCATATTCAAACTGGAGGTTTTCCTGCACAAATAGAAATTTATAGCGGTAGTGAAAAATATGTGAAACGTGTTGATTATCCTGTGGGTTCTTCTCAGCGTCCTATGTCATGGGATGATATCGAGGATAAGTTTTTTGAACTTACGAAAGGGCATTTTAGCCCAGAACAGTGCCAAAAAATAATAAATTCTGGTAAAAAGATTTCCATAATGGAAGATATCAACCAGTTATCACAATTATTATAGTTTTTTAAAACCTAAAAATTCAGTTCAGTCATTGAAAGTCTCGGTGCCCGCCGGCTCCTGAGTAAGGCCCTCTTTTTAAAAAGCGGATTGTCAGATATAAAATCAGCTTGTAAGGTCTCTTCCATAAGAATCACAAAAGAATGGGAGAGACTGATGGGATTTAAATTCAAATCTAATTTATTAACATATTATATGACTGGGATCGTTGGTGCGGGGCTTATGGCTACACCTGCGAGTGCGGTTGATGGTATCATTAACGAAGATAATCTAAAAGCGATGGAATACCGCGAAGTTGGTCCATTTCGCGGTGGCCGCGTGACCACGGTGTCGGGTGTGATCGGTGATGATCAAACTTATTATATGGGGGCTGTTGGCGGTGTTTTTAAAACCGTGAATGCAGGACACACATGGGAAAATGTTTCTGATGGTCATTTTGGTACAGCGTCGGTTGGTTCCGTGACCGTTTCAAAAACCGACCCGAATGTTGTTGTGGTTGGTATGGGGGAAAGCCCCTACCGTCATGTGGCATCAAGTTATGGTGACGGGGTTTACCTTTCGACCGATGCTGGTAAAAACTGGAAACATATTGGTTTAAAAGATGCGCGTCAGATTTCAGAAGTGATCGTGATGCCAGGGGACCCGAACACGGTCCTCGTATCCGTGCAAGGTAGTCCGTGGCAGCCAACCGAAATGCGCGGCATTTATAAAACCACCGATGGCGGCGATACTTGGGAGCAAAAACTTTTCACCAATGAAACGTCTGGTGGCGTTGATATGAAGATGGACCCGAATAATCCACGGATTATTTATGCGTCCATGTGGGATCAAAATCGTAACCCATGGGGCATGCGCAGTGGCGGTCCGGGTAGCGGACTTTATAAATCCAATGACGGCGGCGAAACTTGGGATAAAATTGTGAACGGCCTTCCGGAAAAACTTGGTAAAATGGGTATTACCCCGTCCGGTGCACAAGACGGGCTATTATATGCGCTCGTGGAAGCGGGTGATGATGAACGCACGGGCGAAGACAGTGGACTTTATAAATCCGTGGACGGCGGTGAAAACTGGACACATGTGACGGCAAACCGTCAACTGGTTTCCCGTTCTTGGTATTATATGCATATTTATGCGGACCCAAATAATGCGGATACGCTTTATACGCTAAACGCACCAATGAACCGCTCAACGGACGGCGGTAAAACCTGGGAACGAATTCGTACGCCCCATGGTGATCATCATGGTCACTGGATCAATCCAGACAACAGCCTTAACATGATTAACGCCAATGATGGCGGTGGTACAGTGACGTTTGACGGTGGTAAAACATGGTCATCCATTCATAACCAACCAACCGCACAGTTCTACCGCGTGAATACGGATAACAGTTTTCCTTATCGCATGTTCAGCGGACAGCAGGACAATTCATCGGTTGGTATTGCCAGTAAAGGGGTGTCAGGCGATATGGGCGAAGATGCTTATATTTCCGTAGCAGGCTGTGAAAATGCTCATGTTGCCATGGACCGTGATAATCCACGCTATATGTACGGCGGTTGTTACCTTGGTCAGCTTAATGAATTTGATAGCGAAACGGGCGTACGCAGAAATGTTGAGCCATACCGTGAACTTGGTTTCGGTGTTAACCCGAATGAGCGTCGTTATCGCTGGAAATGGAATGCGCCTGTGCTTGTATCGACCCATGATACAAGTGTGATTTATCACGCGAGTAACGTGATCCATAAATCATCAGACCGCGGTGTAACATGGACGGATATCAGTCCTGATCTTACAAAGAACCAAACGGAATATCAGCAAACACACCCTGATACGATTACTCGTGAAGTAACGGACAGTTATAATGCGCTGCTTACGGTTACGGAAAGCCCGTATGACGCAAATGTAATCTGGGCGGGTTCTGATGATGGGATGTTATCTAAAACAGAAGACGGCGGCGCAACATGGGAAGATGTAACCCCATCCGCGAATAAAGATGGAATGGTAAATTCAATTGAAATTTCACCGCATGATGCAAACACCGTTTATATCGCGACACCGCGTTATAAATATGATGATCATGAGCCCTATATTTATAAAACAACCAGCAATGGCCGCAGATGGTCTAAAATTACAGACGGCATTCCTGAAGGCGCATTTGTACGCGTGGTTCGTGAAGACCCAGTTCGCGCAAACCTTCTTTATGCGGGTACGGAAACGGGTATGTATTTCTCCGTCGATGGTGGTGATAATTGGCAAGCATATCAACAAAACTTACCTGTGGTTCCGATCACCGATATTCAGGTGAAGCATGCTGATCTTGCGATTTCAACTCAAGGGCGTGCGTTTTGGGTTCTTGACGATCTTTCGCCGCTTCGTCAAGGAGCAGAGGATCACGACGAAGATAAAGCGCATCTTTATAAACCAGAAGTGGCCTATGACGCGCGTGTTGGTAACATGACCATGCAAGCGGTAATTTATTATACCCTTGGGTCAGAACCAGACTTAAAAGAAAATCCAGTTAAAATGGAAATTCTTGATGGTTCAGGAAATGTTGTTCGTACATTAAAATCTGATACAGAAAACCGTGATGGCAGCGGTTCAGCCAGTGCTTATAAAATTCCAGCAAATAAAGGACTGAATAAAGCAACGTGGGATTACCGTAGTGAAAACTATTCAGAAATTAAGGACCTTTATGTTCTTTCTGGTGGTGGTGACAATATCACGGAAGGATCAAAACAACGTCCGGGCGATTATACCGTACGTTTAAGTTTTGACGGTGAAGTGATGGAACAACCGTTGACCATTGAGTACGATCCACGCGTTGAAGTCACAAACGATCAGCTCATGGAAAAGTATGAGCTGACGGATCAGATTGATGGATCACTGCGTGATTTAACCTATAGTATTAAAACGGCCCGTGATGCGCGCAATCAAGCCGAAGCGGAAGCCAAGAACGATGCTAATGACGAAGATCTTAAGAAGTTAGCGCAAGATATCGTTAATGCGGTTGATGCATGGGAAGAAAAAGTCGTAAGCGCGGACCGGACATATTTCCAAGATACGCTAAACTGGCCGGATATGGTATTCGCGGATATGCAGGATATCTACCGTATCGTTGATAATATCGTACCACCAATGAACCAACGTATGCGTGACCGCTTTGGACACATCAATGACCGTTGGCAGGCATTAAAGCCTGAGTATCAAGCAATATTAACTGGTCCTGTTGCGGCCTTCAATGATGCTTATTTTGCCAAGCGTAATAAGGTGATTTTAGCCAGCGAATAATCTTGGCCACTTTACAAAACAAAAAAGGCCCCCGTAGAAATACGGGAGCCTTTTTTCAATTATTATCTCATAACTTTATTTTAGAACAATATGTACTCTAAGGTTACGGTCTTCCCAAATGCCGTCAGCAGTATTAACTTCAAACATTGTTTCTCCGATAGTTTTTTAACTAATTCATATTCCAGATGACACTAATCATAATGATACCTCACTCTACCCAGATACCATTAAATGAGTCAAATTGATCTGTAGTCTGGTTTACAGAGATTTGGGTATAACGTGCGGATATTCGCAGATACGGCATTTTGACCATTGGAATCAATTAAGGTAATCTTCCTTAAACTTAAGACCGGATTGAGGAACGACACAATGAAAATAATTCAAAATTTTAACAACTTTGTCTGTGGGGAATACTAATGAGAAAAACAGATGAAAAAATAGTAGATGGCCCTTACGTTCAGCATTTTAAAAATGGGCAAGTATCTGTTGAAGGATATCATATTGACGGCAAAAAAACCGGTGAATGGAAATATTTTCTCACCAATGGCGTGATGTCGGCGATCGGCCATTATGAAAATGGGTGTATTGTTGGTGAGTGGTCATGGTGGCGAAAAAATGGTGAGCTTTGGCAAACGGGTGGCTTTGATGATAATGAGTTAAAAGAAGGTCTTTTTACAAGATATCATAAAAATGGCAACCTCCATGACGCAGGTCATTACCATGCAAGCAAAAAAACTGGCGAATGGAAATTTTACAATGAAGACGGAAGTTTAAAACAAAAAAAGACATTTAAATAATTTGATTTATTTTCTAGTTCTCATCTGATATTTTGTTCCGATGCAGTCTTTCCGAAAAACCACATAATCGATTTAATGGATATGAGTTGCAAAGCTATAACGACCAAAATTATATAGGGTGATGGATAGTAAGCTGATATAAAAAAGGTCAACATTGTCATGCTTCCTGGTATAATTGCATAGGAAAATTGAGTTGTTACATGGTCAATATGTGGGCAGTCGGCTCCCATTGAGGCAAGGACGGTAGTGTCTGATATTGGTGATGTATGATCACCAAATAATCCACCACTTAATACGGCAGCGATAGTTAGTTCAAGCGGAGCGTTTAAAGTATAAGCAACAGGGATCACAATGATCAGTAATATCGCAAATGTGCCATATGAAGAACCCGTCGCAAATGACATAATTGCTCCCAGTGCAAAGACTATTAGCGGTATAAAACTTGGTGAAATGCTGTCACCTATTAATGCAGCAAGATAGTACCCTGTTTTAAGATCTTTGCAGATGGAGCTTAATGACCAGGCAAGAACCATAATCAGACAGAGAAAAACAAGATTTTGCATTCCCTTCACATATTCCTGAAAGCATTTGTCATAAGGAATGTTTTTTTGCTTTTTCATTAAATAAGCACAAGCAAAAGAGGCAAATATGTATGCCGTTAAAATGCCGCCACGCATATGAATACTTTTCACTCCTTCGGTCACCACGAAATAGCCCATGTAAATAGCCATAGTAAAAAGTAGAATGCCAAGCGGGAGAAGTACGGTACTTAATGTTGTTTTTTCATCTTCGGCAACGGTGCTGTTCAGGTCTATGTCACTTTGAGGAGTGCTTTTTATTTCATTGTTATAATTTTCCTGTGCTCGGGCCATTAACCCATAATCTTTACCCGTGGATAAAAACATTGGAATGGAGAGCAGGGCTAGGAAGGCGTAAAATTGATATGGCCAGACGCTTAAAAGAACTTGATATGGTTCTGCTTCAATACCAACATCATCATAGGTGTTTTCAATCAGATTCATAATATATATGCCCCAGCTGATGAAAGGAACAAGAATACTAACGGGGGATGCGGTGGTATCAATAATATAGGCTAGTTTCTCCCGGCAAATTTTAAAGCGATTAAAAATAGGTCTAAATAAAGGACCGACGATGAGGGCATTTCCCGAATCTGTGAAAAATACGCTGACACCGGCACACCAAGCAGCGAACTGCGCCCGCGCAGGACTTGACATAAACCGTGCCATAACCGTTGAGAAAGCTCTTGCGCCACCTGATTTATCAAGTAGGTGAATAAAGCCACCAATAGCAAACATAATAACGATGATTTGGGCGTTTGAGCCGCTGGTTATCTGGATAAAAATATATTTTTCAACGAGTTCTGCTATGGCAAAAAAAGGATTAAAATTAGCAAGTATCAATGCGCCACTAAAAGCGCCTATTGTGAGTGATAACATGATGTTTCTTGTCAAAATCGCCAGAAAAATACTTAATACAGGCGGGAGAATAGAAAGGATACCATATTCACTCATTAATTTTTTCCAATAATAGTTCTGCTGCACCAAAAGCTAAAAGCCAGCCGTTTGATCCATGTCCGGCATTTACATATAAATTTTCTGCGCCAGCCTTGCCGACCATAGGTAGATCATCGGGTGTTTGTGGGCGAAGTCCAGTCCAGACATACGGTTCTTCACTATAAAGTGCGGCCTGCGGCATAAGAGATTTTGCCTTTGCCGAAAGTAGCGTAACATGCTTTTGATTAATATCTAAATTTTCGCAAAATATCGCATAACCGGTAACGCGCACTCGTTCTCCAAGGCGAGTAACAACAAATTTACCCACCATATCAGTGACGCTTAAATTTGGGGCACAAGAACCGGATGGATATGTCAGACTGATGCCTTTGATGCCAGTTATGAGCTTTCTGCCTGGAAAGTTTATGGGCAATATTCTATTGCTTTTTAGCCCAGCGCAAACGACATATATGTCGGCTTCTAAAATGCCTGAAGGTGTTTTTATTCCAATAACCTTGTTTTTATTATGAAGTATTTCTTCCACATTAACATTAAAACAAATTTTTCCGCCCAGTTGCGTTGTGAGTAGTTCAGCCAAATTTTCACAAAATAAATGACAGTCACCAACGGCAGCTTCGGGCAAGTAAGTTCCACCTGCAATTTTTCGTGTCGTGCCAATGAGGGCGCCTTCCCGTTCAAAACATTCTTCTTTTGATATGATCCGGTGATCGCCGCCATTGGCCCGATGGAATTCAGCTAATATTTCTGCGCCTTTAAGGTCTTTTTCAGTTTCATGGGTGATGATCTTCCCATCTTTTCGCCACTTAAATTCAATATCATAACGTTCGCAAAATTCAGTCAGTGAATCTCGTGAACGGTGAGCCATTTTTATAAGCTTAAGACTATTTTTCAGCCACGCTTCTGACGTGCACTGACGGATGAAGGACAATGCCCATGGCCATTTACCAGGATAAAGTAACCCCGTAGCAATAACACCATGAAGAGCGGTATTTAAGAGCATTTTGGGAAGGCTGCGTATAAAAGATGGCGAACCCATAGCGCCAAAATTATAAATGAGCTGTCCGGCATTGGCATTGCTTGTGCCTTCGGCAGCTTTGGTTTTTTGTTCAATGATTGTGACCAAATATCCTTCTTCAGCAAGTCGGCAAGCTGTTGTAAGTCCAACGATTCCTGCGCCAATAATAATGGCTTTTTTTGAATGATCGTTATTGTTATGTAAATTTAACATTCAATTAATTTCCAAATCTTTTCCTTTACCTATTCGGACCTTATAAAGTATCAGTCCTACCGCGATGTAGCCCAAGGCGGCGATAAGAGTGTTGTTTGTATCTGATAATACTAAAAATAAGAAAAAGCCCGAGATAGCGAATAGGCCATAACCGCAGTATTTAATTCCCTTTAGTCCCAATTTAAAACTTGAATTTTGGTAAACTTCTTCCGCTTTTTCGGGGACGGCTATCAATGCCAGTGCTATGAGCATTTGAAACATTAAGGTCGATGAAGAAACCCATATTGCATATTCAGTAACAGTTTCACCAAGTAACAAAGCACCAATGGCAAAGAAGCCGACAAAAGTGACACTGGAAATTGGTTTTGCCCCTTGTTTGCAATCCAATATTGATGGCAGTTTTCCTGATCTGGCAAGGGCGATAACATCACGCGAAGCCACAAGCATAAGAGCATTGATAGAAGTAGCTGCCGCCCCGAGCACTGCCACACCAACAAGTGTGGCGCCCCACCCCGGAAATAATTGTCCTGCAATGACACGCACCGGCGCTTTTAAAGTTGCCAGCTCCTGCCAAGGCACCATACCAACCAATACCAGAGCTAGAGTTATATACATAATTAGAACCAACACAAAGCTGATCATCATACTGATGGGAATGGTGCGTTGGGGATTTTTAATCTCACCTGCCATTTCCATTACGGCCATAAATCCACCGTAAGAGAAAAATGCCGGCACGACAGCAAGCAGAACCGGGTCCCAACCTAACGGCAGGAATGGTGAAAGATTATCAGTGTTTATAGACGTGATGCCACCCGCACTGACAATAAGCAAGGCAACCATAAAAAAGATGACCAAGGCCCCCTGAATTCCAACCAACAAATCAACATTCATCATATTAAGAATAACAAAAACCAGCACAACGCCATAAATAGCCAATTGTGGGTCAACCGAAGGGAACATAGCAACAAAATATTCAGAAAACCCTATCGCTATTAAGGCAATGGCAAGGATATAGGCTGCAAGCATCAGCCATATCCCGATAAAGCCCGCCATTGGTGAAACAAGCTTTGCTACAGTAATATAACCGGCACCCGTACGCGGAAAAACGGTTCCTAACTGTGCGGCGGCAAGACAGGAAAATACGGCTATAACAGCGGCAAGACTATAGGAAATAACAACAGCCGGACCCGCTGATCCAGCGAGTGCACCGGGAAGTATAAATATACTCGCACCGATAACATAACCGATCAATGTGCTTACCACACCCCAGACACCGATTGTTCTTTTCATTTTATTTCCCCCAAGTTTTGATAGGCATCATCCTGCAAAATAAATATTTTTTCACCGTCAACAACTTCAAACCCGATGGCTTTATAAAAGGCCGCTGCTTTATGATTATTGTTATAAACAGAAAGTCTCATATATGTCGCTCCTTCATTTTGATCTTTGGCGATGACGGCTGCGATCAATTTCTTACCAACACCGGATGCACGGGCGTTTGAACTAACATAGAGGTCCTGAATATAAACGCCCGGTTCGCCGCGCCATGTGGAAAATTCGAAAAAATATAGCACCAGTCCAACCGCCACTGTACCGTCCCAGGCAATCATGGCTTCAAAAAAAGAATTTTCTTTAAAACCATAGTCAAGCAACCGTTCTTTTGAGCCATTATAATCATTTTCTTTATCTAAATCACTGGCGAGGGCTTTAAGTAGCTGATGGACAGTTTCTGCATCTTTAGGGCTGGCTTTTTTTATATTAATCATCGGCTAAGAATACATGTTCACTTTATCCCGACCTTTTAACTCGAGCATTTCCCTTGCTTCATCTGGCTTGGCCACTTCATGGCCTAATTCTTCAATAATTGTACGTATTTTATCAACCTGCTCTGCGTTACTTGTCGCCATACGACCATGCGGTAACGTCAGACTATCTTCAAGGCCGACCCTGACATTTCCACCGAGTATTACCCCCATGGTTGCAAGGGGAATCTGGTGTTTTCCGGCCGCTAAAACTGAAAACTGGTAATTATCCCCTAGTAGTCTATCTGCACTGGCCTTCATGGCCATAAGATTTTCGGGACTTGCACCGATACCGCCCATCACGCCGAGTACGAACTGTACATAAAGTGGCGACTTGACCATTCCTTGCTTTAAATAATAGGCCAGCGTTTCAATATGGCCCATATCATAGCATTCAAATTCAAATTTTGAGCTGCCTTGCTGACCGAGTTCAGCGAGGATCATTTCAATATCTTCATAGGTATTTTGAAACGTTGTTTTTCTTGTCGCATCAAGTAGTTCCGGTTCCCAATCATGTTTCCAATTATCATAACGCTGTTTTAATGTGAAAATTCCAAAATTCATTGAACCCATATTAAGTGAACACATTTCCGGGCTAATATGACGGGCTGGGGCAAGACGCTGATCGAGTGTCATGAGAGAACTTCCCCCTGTCGAAATATTAAGTACCGCATCAGAGGCTTGATCAATTACCGGAATAAAATTCATAAAATGCTCTGTGCGGGCACTGGGGCGACCATTTTCTGGGTCTCGCGCATGAAGGTGAATGATCGAGGCCCCAGCCTCTGCCGCACCAATAGAGGCGTCGGCTATCTCAGCACCTGTTACAGGTAGGTACGGTGACATGGTAGGGGTATAAATTGATCCCGTTACAGCACAAGTTATGATCACTTTTCTCGGCATATGGGGTTCCCTATTTCAATAAAGTCTTGCCAATTTTCAATTGTTAAGTAACATTTGACATAATTATAGATAGAAAATCAAACAAAGTTTTAATGAATAATAATATGAAGCAGTCTCATCTCTTTTATCAAACACGTTCCCGCCGCCCAGTTCTTGACCATGCAAAGGGCATTTACATGTGGGATGAGGACGGAAAACAATATATTGATGGCTCTAGCGGAGCGATGGTGTCAAATATTGGCCATTCTAATGCCAATGTTCTGGCGGCAATGCGGGCGCAAATGGATAAATCAACATTTGGTTACCGGCTTCATTTTGAAAATAACCCAGCCGAAGAGTTAGCGGCTAAAGTGGCCGAATTATCACCGCAAGGTCATGACAAAGTATTTTTTGTTTCCGGCGGCTCGGAAGCCGTGGAAAGTGCTATTAAACTTGCCCGTCAATATAGTGTGGTAAAAAATGATCCAGATCGCTGGCGCGTTATAAGCCGTAGCCCATCCTATCATGGCTCAACAATGGGCGCTCTTTCCCTGACCAGTTACAATCCTCTCAATGAACCTTTTTTGCCGATGTTTGTTGATATGCCAAAAATCCCTGCCCCAAGATGTTATCTGGATAAAGATAATTTGTCTGAACATGGCCGTGGGCTCAGATACGCCAATATGCTGCGTGATAAAATCATTGAAGTTGGGCCGAAGACTGTTCTTGCTTTTATCATGGAACCGGTTGGCGGTGCGTCAACAGGGGCGCTCGTCGCACCGGATAGTTATTACAGACGTATCAGGGAAATTTGTGATGAGTTTGGTATCTTTTTAATTTACGATGAAGTGATGAGCGGTGTTGGGCGTACGGGAAAATTTCTCGCCGCAGAACACTGGAATATAAACCCTGACATTATTGCAACGGCCAAAGGGTTTGGTGCCGGTTATGTGCCGCTTGGGGCGATGACCGCGCGTCAGGATATTGTTGATGCTGTGCTTGACGGCGGTGGCTTCCAGCACGGATATACTTATGCAGGAAACCCGATTGCCTGCGCTGCTGGACTTGCGGTTATTAATGAAATTTATAATCAGAATATGATGGAAAACACCCGCATCGTTGGTGATATTCTTCTTGATGGTTTAAAAAAATTACAAACACGTTTCCCTTTCATTGGCGATGTGCGCGGTAAGGGATTACTAACCGCCTTTGAACTTGTCAGTGACCATGAAACCATGGAACCACTCCCAGCGGAAGCAGCAGCATATTCCCGCCTTGTCGATATTGCTTATGATCTGGGCCTAATCATTTATTCAAGGCGAAGCCGCGACGGGCTAAAAGGAGATCATTTCCTTGTTTGCCCACCGATGATCACAACGGCAGAACAAATTAACGACATTTTGACTATCCTTGACGCCAGTCTTGAAATACTTTCTGATGAGCTGGCTTTACCTATGGAGGTGGGACATTAATTTACCTATGGAGGTGGGACATTAAAATGACAATAAAATGCGTTTTAAGCGCTAATGAACAACAAAAGCACTATCCTGAAAGTTATCTGGTTAACGGTGTCCCGCAAGAAAACCCAGAAATCCCTGAGCGGGTTAATCTGTTGCTGGACGGCGCGAAAAAAGCCGCTATGGAAATCGTCGAGCCGGGTAATTATGGAATTGATCCTATTGCCCGCGTTCATGATGCGCAATATCTTCATTTTTTAGAGCATGCCTTCAAAAGATGGTCTTATATAAAAGATGCAGCGCCAGCGGTGACGCCTAATATTCACCCAACCAATCGGGACGGTGAATATCCGGCATCCGTTGTGGCGCAGGCCGGGTATCATATGGCAGATGCATCGTGTCCGATTACAGTAGACACATGGCAAAGTGCCCTTTGGAGCGCATGGAGTGCTGCTCACGCTGCCGAAGTGGTCTTAAACGGGGAAAAGGCCGCTTACGCTCTATGTCGTCCCCCGGGGCATCACGCTGGCCCGGATATTGCCGGTGGATTTTGTTATTTAAACAACACGGCAATTGCCGCGGAGCATTTGCGAAGTAAATATAATTCTGTTGCCATATTAGATGTGGACTTACACCATGGTAATGGCACACAAATGATTTTTTATGATCGCAGTGATGTACTGACCGTATCAATACATGCTGATCCAGCGCGTTTTTATCCTTTCTTTTGGGGTTATGCTAGCGAAAGCGGCAAGGGTGATGGGCGCGGGTTTAATCTAAATTTACCCTTACCTCGCGCTACTAAAGATGAACTCTTTCTTGAAGTACTTGATAATGCCTTGGACCGCGTAACGGATTTTGCCCCGGACGCGCTTGTTATTGCTCTTGGCCTTGATGCTTATGAGGGGGACCCGATTGCGGGACTGGCAATTTCGACAGACGGGTTTCGTGCAATTGGCGAAAAAATTACCGCTGCTACCAATTTACCCACGGTCATTATTCAGGAAGGCGGCTATCCCTGCAATGAATTAGGGTGCAATTTAGCGGCTTTCATAAATGGATTTAAAGGAGAAGAAAATGTTTGAAGCTTATCGCGGTGTCGTTCACCCATGGTTATGTGATATTATGCAGCATATGACAACACGGCACTATGTGGCGATGTTTGATGATGCAAGTTATCATCTCGGTCATGAATGCGGCATAAAAATTGATACTGAAAACTCCAAGTATGGTTTTGTCGATGTAAAACATACTATTGATTATATTAGTGAGCTAAAAGCCGGTGATTTAGTGATCATTAAATGCGGGATTAACAAAATAGGAAATAGTTCCTATATATCAAAATATGAAATGTATAATCTGGATAACATGACACTCTGCGCGACCATGGAAGCCGTATGTGTTCATTTTGATCTCATAGAAAGAAAGTCTGCACGACTGACAAACGACTTTCGTGCGAAAGCTGAAAAATATATAATCAAACAAATCTCATAATATCTTATTTGTTCAGCCTATTATATTGGGCCATCACGTCCTGAAGATCTATATGGGAAATTGCTTTTACTTCTCTGCCGTATTCATGGTTATTACCCCCCTGATTTATCAAATTAAATATCTCATAGTTATTGCATAACATATTGATATATAAAGATAAAAGTGGTGCCCGGGGGCGGATTTGAACCACCGACACGCGGATTTTCAATCCGCTGCTCTACCCCTGAGCTACCCGGGCGTGGGAAAAATCATTCGAGGTGCGTGGGTTATAGAAAATAAGAGAGGCGCTGTCCAGCACTCTTTTTAAAAACAATAAAGTTATAAAAGTACTAGATTTAACCTTCAGAATCTTCATTTTCATTTTGACCTTGGGATGTCTTTTCACCTGGAATAATGTAATTACCTTTAAACCATCGACCAAGGTCAATCTCACTACAGCGATTACTGCAAAATGGATGATATTTCTCGGTTGAAACTCCCTTGCAAATAGGACATTTATTGTTGTTATTAGCAGCTTTCATGATAACTCCATTTTTAATGAGGCGTGTGTTCGCCTTTGAAATTGATCAAAAATAATTGAGTGTTTCTCAAACCATTTTTTTTGTTGTTTAGTAACTAAAATTATAACTGGCTTGCCTGGATTTTTACCGGCGTCTTTTTCAGCGTTTCGTAAAAGAAAAAGACACTTTGTTGAAATAGTTTCTTTTGGATCTATTTTTTTAAGTAAATAACTATCTAGGTCTTGCTGACGGGATTTTCGAGATATTTCGAGAAGACCGAGGGATGAAATATTACCTCTTTGTAATGGCATAGGATCACTTAATATCAATTCATCAATAAACTGAAGAAGGCTTTTAATATTACCTTTATTTATCATATTAATAAAATCGATGATGATAATTCCGCCAGTTCCGCGGAGGCGAAATTGTCGAAATATTTCCCGAGCGGCTTCACGATTAATTGCAAAAATTTGCACCTCATTATCACCGGAAATTTGAGCGTTTCCCATATTGACATCAATGACCGTCATAGCTTCTGTTTTTTCGAAGGTAATCCATGAGCCCGATTTTGTTGAAATATTCACTGCACTGATTTGTTCAAGGGCATCATCGACGTCATAATGACTAAAGATACTTTCTTTATCGGTGTAGTGCGTAATTTTATTAATAAGGCTCGGTGCAAATGTTTTAGCCCAAAAGATACCTGTTTTTAGTGCACCGGCATGGTCAATGAGAATTTCTGTTAAATCAGTAGTTGAATAGTCCCGCATAATTTGCTCTATGGGATCAGGTCCTTGCGTGAGTAATTTAGGGCATTTTTTACTTGCTTGATTTTTACTAATATCATTCCAGTTTTTTATTAAATTATTTGCGGTGTCTTTTAGCTGTTCTAGTGGAAGACTTTCTGCGTCAGTTCTAAATGTTATGCCAATATCATCAATTGAGAGACTAGCACCAAATTTTTTCAGTTCCTCGCGTTTTGCAGGATTTTTTATTCGACTTGAAACAAATGAACCACTGCGAAAAGGATGAACAACTAGAGCTGTACTGATTAATTCAATTCGGCCGCTAAGTTTTAAAGACTTCTCGGGCGCTGCATCCGCTGTTACTTGAACAATAATCCGTTCGCCTTCATGAAGGGCAGTAGTCAGATCTTTTATTTTCTTACCTGATCTTTTAGGCATATTTTTTATTGGTAAAAATCCAGTAAGTTCTTTACTGAGTTGGACAAAAGCCGCTTGAAATTCCCTTGATACCCTGATTACCCGTCCTAAATAAATTGCTCCAACGTAAGAAGGTTTATGATCACGAAAAAGACGAATTTCACTAACTTGATCATCTTCGAGTAACGCAAATCTAGTTTCGCCAACATTACAATTTATTATTAATTTTTTGTTGACGGGCATAATATCTAAAGCGGATAACCGCGCCCCTTTAACATATTTACTGTTTCAAATAATGGGAGACCTACAACATTGCTGTAAGAGCCATTAATTGCTTTTATAAAGCGTGCTCCCAGCCCCTGTATAGCATAACCGCCGGCCTTTCCTTGCCATTCGTCGTTGCGCAAATAAAATTCAATATCACTTCGTTCTAGTGATTTAAACTTAACGACAGTCTTGACACATTTTATACTTGTGTCACCACTTGGTGTTATGAGGTAGATGCTAGTATAAACATTATGACGCCGCCCACTGAGTAGTTTGAGAAATTTTTCGGCCTCACTGGAGTTTTCTGCTTTTCCAAGCATTCTGTTTCCACATGCAACTATTGTATCCGAAGCAAGAATAAATGAACCCTTGTTAGTACTAGCCACCTTCTCTGCCTTAAGGCGACAGAGGCGTTTTGCCAGTTCATGTGGGAGTTCCCTTTTTAGAGGTGTTTCATCAATATTTGAAGGGATAACTAGATTAGGCGAAATTCCAACCTGTTTAAGGAGTTCCAGACGTCGCGGAGATGCGGAAGCTAAAATAAGGTTTTGGTCTTTATGTACCATCCGACCGGATACGCTTATTTAAAGCGATATGTGATCCGGCCTTTGGACAGATCATAAGGTGTCATTTCAACAAGTACATCATCACCAGCAAGAACACGGATACGATTTTTACGCATTTTACCAGCTGTGTGACCAAGTACTTCATGACCATTTTCAAGTTCAACTCTAAACATTGCATTGGGTAGAAGTTCTGTGACTTTGCCACGAATTTCTAATAACTCTTCTTTAGCCATTCTGGCTCCTTTATTGAATTCATCAAGAATAATGGGAAAAATAGAGAAAACTCAGCAAAATTCAAGATAAATGTTCATTAAAATTTTCGAATAAATTAATTTTTAATTGGGATTACTTCAATTACTCAGACGTAATTTAATATTTTCATAGAGTTCCTCGCGTAGGTCTCTAAATGCAGACATAATAGTTTCACGGTTTCCGCTGATCTCAGTTGGATCTTTTATTTGCCAATATTCAATCATAACAGAATTACCTTTTGCAAGTTCTTGAACTTCTTTATAGGCTTCTGAACTTAATGCAATGATGAGTTCAAATGATGTATTAATTAGTCCCTCAAGTTTTTTCGTTTTATGCCTGGCGATATCAATGCCTACTTCCTCCATGATTGAAACTGCAAAAGGATTAACTTTTCCAATTTTCTCCGCTACTCCAGCACTATCTATATAAATTTTATTGTTGCAATGATATTTGGCGATAGCTTCTGCTATCGGTGAACGGATAGTATTAAAATTACAAATGAATAAAACACTGCTCGGTAAATCATTTGAATTTGTTTTATTATTTTTAATCATGGACTACCTAATTTGCATTATACATATAAGAGTAAAAAGACGCCGAGCTGTATTAAAATCAATGTCAATTTTATCCATAATACGAGAACGTAAAATTTCCGCCCCCTCATCGTGGAGTGAACGTCTTCCTAGATCAATGGCTTCAATGCGGCGCGTGCTCGCTTTTTTAATAGCTGTGTAATAGTTATCACAGATGAGAAAATACTCCTTAATGATAGCACGTAAAGGGCTAAGTGGGACAACGACCGTGGACAACATGTTATTAGTTTCTGTATATAGGTCGATAGCGAGACGATTATCTTCCATCCTTATAAGTATATTATAAGGACCTTGATAATCACCAGATATACTAGACTTTGGAGCAAAGTAGTTATTTTCTAGTAAATCAAAAATAGCAACCCTACGTTCATTTTCGATATCTTCATTGCGACTGATAATAGTTTTATCGTCGAGTTCTATGAAAGATATTCGTTGAGTGCATTTTTCTTCTGTCATGTAATTTTTTTTTCAAGCCTAATTGCGATTGATGCTTTGTGAGCGTCTAGGCCTTCTTCGCCGGCTAGGATCATCGCGGAAGGACCTATTTTAGCAAGGCTCTTCGCATCACACTGAATAAGTGTGGTTCTTTTCATAAAGTTAAGGGCGCTCAGACCAGAAGAGAACCGCGCGTTGCCAGAAGTAGGTAAAACGTGATTAGGACCAGCAATATAATCGCCGATAGCTTCTGGCGTGTATCGCCCGATGAAAATAGAACCAGCATTTCTTATCTTAGTAAGAACCCTTTTAGGGTCCTCAATTGCTAGCTCAAGATGTTCCGGTGCTATCTGATTTATAAGTACGGGTGCATCGTTTAGGTCACTGACTATTATTATACAGCCTTGGTTCTGCCAACTTACCCGCGCTATATCTGCTCGGGGCATAGTTTTTAAATGCTTTTCAATCTCATCAACAACTTTATCAGCATAGGCCTCGCTATCTGTAATAAGGATACTCTGCGACATTTCATCATGTTCCGCTTGGGATAGAAGGTCTATTGCTACCCAACTTGGATCATTTTTATTATCTGCAAGAACTAAAATTTCAGATGGCCCAGCAATCATATCAATACCGACTGTACCAAAAACTTCTTTCTTTGCTGCCGCAACATAAGCGTTGCCGGGGCCAGCGATTACATCCACTGATTTGACTGTTTCTGTGCCGTAAGCAAGTGCAGCAATTGCTTGTGCTCCCCCAATTTTATAAATCTCACTAATTCCAGATATATGGGCGGCTACGAGGACAAGCGGATTTAAATATCCATTAGGAGATGGAACAACCATTACGATGCGTTCAACACCAGCCACTTTGGCTGGTATGGCGTTCATTAATACTGAGGACGGATATGCGGCTTTACCGCCAGGAACGTATATACCCGCTGCCTCAACGGCGTTCCAGCGTATACCTAATCCTACGCCAATATCGTCCGTAATCTGATCATTTTCTGGAATATGACGAATATGAAAATCAGTTATTCGTTTTGCGGAGAGTTTGAGTGCTTTTAAGGTATCCTCATTACAATTAGAAAGTGCGTCTTCAATTTCCTGCTTTCTCACCCGAATAGTATAATTATCTATTAGAAATTTATCGAATTTTTTGGTGTAATCAAATAGGGCTTGATCGCCGTGATTTTTAACATTTTGCAGAATATCCTTAACAACGCCAGATACATCATTTTGGACACAACGGTTCTGTAAAAGAAGATCATTAAAATCCTGCTCGAAATTTATGTTAGTGGTATTTAGGTGTTTAACCATCGACGGCTTCTCTCACACGCTCAAGTATTTTACCTATTTCGCTGCTACGAGTTTTAAAAGCGGTGCGGTTAATAATAAACCTTGAAGTAATATCAAGTATTTTTTCCACTTCAACAAGCCCATTTGCGCGTAACGTATCACCAGTGCTGACAAGGTCAACAATACGACGGCATAAATCAAGGCTTGGTGCAAGTTCCATGGCACCATTAAGTTTAATACATTCGGCCTGTACGCCGCGCTTGGCAAAATACTTTGCTGTGAGGTTAGGATATTTAGTTGCAACGCGAACATGGCTCCAGCGGCTGGGATCGTCAGTCTTACTCATCTCCAAAAGCTCGGCTACAGAAATACGGCAATGGCCAATGTTAAGATCAAGTGGAGCGTAAATTTCAGGATAGTCAAATTCTAGTAAAACGTCATTACCAGCAACCCCCATATGCGCTGCGCCGAAAGCAACAAACGTTGCTACATCAAAACTACGTACGCGGATGATTTTAAAATTTTGTAAATTAGTGTTAAAGCTGAGTTTACGCGATTTTGGATCATCAAAATCAGCCTCAGGTTCAATCCCTGCGGAGCGAATAATAGGCATTACTTCTTTAAGAATACGTCCTTTTGGAAGCGCCAAAATCATCGGTTCGTTCGTTGTCACACTCTTATTCCTGAGGATCAATTTAATATTATGAGTTGTTTTAGCGAAAGGTAGAGGGATTGGCTAGTTTTATTCTGTTAAATTATCCAGAACCTTATGCTTCGGATGACAGGCTGCAGGGTAGGGTTTCCCTATATCTTGCATACTTGCCTCAATTAACTCAGCTTCAAGGCGAATAACTTCGTCACCCGCAAATATAAAATCAATTGCAACATTTCCATTTACAAGAACTTTAGTATCAATAACCAGCAACTCAAGCACTCGTTGCTTATCCTTATGACTAAAATTATAGCTACTTACTCTAATTATATTTTCAAAATGAAATCCTGTTCGGATACGCTGACAGCTTCTTTTACCATCTTTATTGGTGGAATTTTTATGCTCTTCCCATAAGTACCGGTTTAGCATAGTGGCAAAAATTCGAGTGGTGGGATTAAAGTTAAAGTCAGCAACAATAGTAATAGCATCCTGCAAATAAGCAGAAATAATTGTCAGATCATCTTTATCCTGTGCTTTTAATTTTAAGCCTTTAGTCATACAACCCTCTAAATTCCTAAATTAGCATCGCGTATTATTTTTGCGCCTACGGCACTCAACTTTTCTACTAGTCTTTCATAGCCGCGATCAAGGTGATAGATACGGTTAACAAAAGTTTGTCTATCTGCAACCAATCCTGCAAGAATAAGAGACATGGACGCACGAAGGTCTGTAGCCATCACTGGCGCCCCTAAAAGCTGATCAATACCTCGTACGGTCGCCGTTGAGCCATGAACAGTAATATCTGCACCCATTCGTGTTAGTTCAGGTACATGCATGAAGCGATTTTCAAAAATTGTTTCATTTATAACCGATGCACCGTCACAAAGTGTCATCATCGCCATGACTTGTGCTTGCATATCTGTTGGAAAGCCAGGATAAGGTTGGGTCGACACGTTAATGCCTTTTACTTTATCAGTGCCAAGTGTAGCTACTATGCCTCCTTCAGTTTCCTGAAACCGAAGTCCGGCTTCGCGAAGAATGCCTATGGTCCCTCTCATGGCGTCCATTAGGTCTTTACCTTTAAGTTCAATTTCCCCTCGCGTCATAGCAGCGGCAATTGCGTAACTCCCGGCCTCTATCCGATCAGGCATAACTGCATATTCAGCGCCGTGAAGGTTATCTACACCCACAATTTCAAGGGTCTTGGTGCCTATACCTTTTATATTGGCTCCCATTGCGTTCAGACAATTGATCAAGTCTGAAATTTCAGGCTCCCGAGCTGCGTTTTCAATTGTGGTCGTTCCAGAAGCAAGTGTGGCAGCCATAAGAATATTTTCGGTTGCACCAACGGATACCATAGGAAAATGAACGTTTCCACCTTTGAGACGTCCGCCAGGGGCTACAGCACGCACGTAACCTTCTTCTAATTCAATCGTTGCACCCATTTCTTCAAACCCTTTAAGGTGAAGATCTATGGGACGATTTCCAATAGCACATCCGCCGGGTAGCGATACGGTTGCTTCTCCCATTCGAGCAAGAAGTGGGCCTAGTACAAGAATACTTGCGCGCATCTTACGAACAATATCATAAGGGGCGACGGTGCTAGTGATGACTTCTGTAGTGAAGGAAATAGTTCGCCCTTGATCCAGAGATTTTCCACAGTTTAAAACTTTCGCTTTTACGCCGTGACCTTTAAGAAGAAGTTTTAGAGTACTAATATCAGCGAGTTGAGGTAAGTTAGATAATATAAATGGGTCCTTAGTAAGCAAACTGGCACACATAAGTGGCAGCGCCGCATTTTTGGCGCCACTAATGGGTATTTCTCCTTCAAGGCGGTATCCGCCGGTAATTGCTATTCTATCCAATTTAAATCTCTAAAGTTTAGGCAGAGTAACGCCGGTCTGGCCCATATATTTACCAGAACGACTATTGTAAGGAACTTCGCATGGCTCGTTTCCTTCGAAAAACAGAAACTGACAGGCGCCCTCGTTGGCGTATATTTTGGCAGGTAATGGAGTTGTATTTGAAAATTCCAAAGTCACATGACCTTCCCAGCCTGGCTCAAGAGGAGTGACGTTCACAATAATGCCGCATCGGGCATATGTAGATTTGCCAAGACAAACTACAAGAACGTCTTCTGGGATACGAAAATATTCAACTGTACGTGCTAAAGCAAATGAATTTGGTGGAATGATGCATACTTTTCCTGGTCGGTCAACAAAGCTGTTTTTGTTAAAATCTTTCGGATCCACAGTTACAGAATCAACATCGGTGAAAATTTTAAATTCCTCAGAGACGCGTGCATCGTAACCATATGAACTGAGACCATAAGAGATTACACCGTCTCTTTTTTGCCTATCTTCGAATGGTTCGATCATATTATGGTTTTGTGCTTTTTCTCTAATCCATCTATCTGACATAATTGCCATTATTAGTCTTCCTTGGTTTCATTTTTTGTAGTTTTTCTAACCTGAGCCTTGCGCCGCTTAAGATTGTCTCGCAGGGCCTCAGATAAACGCTCTGTTTTATCTTTATTGTTATTTGATTTAGAGTTTTGATTATTTTGGGTCATCTTAAATTATAAGTCACTTTAACAAACATTATGACCTTTTTAAGGGGATATTAAAAAAACCGCAATTAAATACTAATTAGACTTGCGAATAAGAGAGCATTATGTAAAGTTCCGCTTCAATCTTAGGCTTTTATTCTAAGGCTACATATAGCCGCTATAGCTCAGTGGTAGAGCGCGTCATTGGTAATGACGAGGCCGAGAGTCCGATTCTCTCTAGCGGCACCATTTTATTGTTAAAATACACCCACATCAAAAAGTTACCTCGAATGTATTTCTGTTGTATATGCCACAGGTGTCAAATTGGGTTGTTTGGATGCTATTTAATTTTAAACAATTGAAAAAAAACTAGAGTGGTCCTTCGATTAATTTTGAACTATGCTGACCGTATTCTTAATTTTTCCCTTATAGAATAAAGCAATTGATCTGGAATTAAAGCCTTGCTATGTTGATTGTGAAAAAATTTAAGAATTTATAAAATAATCAACATAGCTACAAATTGAAAAATAAAAAATAATAAAATATGAATGAAATTTCAATTTACCCTGACTGGACAAGCCTTGCCCCCCCCTTAATGGCTTTACTTATAGCAATTATAATGCGGTCTATTTTTCCAGCACTGTTCATTGGGATCTGGACTGGTGCATGGCTTACCCTTGGCGGTGGTTTAAATAACGTTGCACTTTCATTCGTCAATGTATTTGATAAAAACATCTTAGAATCCCTTTATAATCGTGACCGGTTAATGGTCATTTGTTTTACATTGATGATCGGTGGATTTATCACATTACTTTCCGCAAACGGGGGCATGCGTGGCATTTTAAATGCCGTCAAACATTATACAAAAACACCTAAAAGCGGTCAGGCTGCGATTTCAGGATTAGGGTTTATCTTCTTTTTCGACGGTATTGCTAACGCTTTATTAATTGGCAAAACAATGCAGCCTGTTGTTGACCGCCTTCGTGTTTCGCGAGAAAAACTAGCTTATATTGTTGATAGCACCTCTGCTCCACTCGCGAGTATTGCTATAGCGAGCAGCTGGATTGGTTATGAGATTTCACTTATTCAGGGCGTTGGTGAAGGTTTGCAAAATTTTCCTGAAAATGCATATGCCGTATTTCTGCAATCTATAAAATACAGCTTTTATCCAATTTTAACCATCATACTTGTGTGGACAATTGCCGTAACCGGCAAAGATTTTGGTCCTATGTTAAAGGCAGAACAAAAAGCAAGGCGATCAAAAAATACGCCGCAACAATCCAAAAACGAAAGAACGGATAAATCCTATATCTTAAATGCTGCCCTTCCCATTACCGTTCTTCTTATTACCTTAGCAATGGTGATGTGGACATCAGGAACTGGCGCAAGCTTTCAAGAAATAATGGGATCTTCTGATAGCTTTAAAGCATTAATGTGGTCCTCATTCTTAGCCACTATCTGTGCAGGTGGCATAGCTCTATTCCGCCGTCACCTTAAGTTTGATGAAATATTAGCTTCATGGATAAAAGGCGTTCAAATGACTGTGGTTTCGCTACTTGTGCTTATATTATCATGGTCCCTTGCTGACGTTACGCAAGGGTTGCGGGCGGCAGATTTTCTTGTTTCATTTATTGGTGATGATATTTCTGCTGTAATTATTCCAGTTGTTGTCTTTTTGGTCGCCAGTGTCACAGCTTTTTCCACTGGAACAAGTTGGGGAACTATGGCTATATTGCTTCCCCTTACAATTCCCTTAGTCTGGTCCTCGGCCCTCGCAGATCCCTCATTATATTACCTTCTTCCAGCAACTGTTGCCGCGATTATCAATGGTGCGACCTTTGGTGATCATTGTTCACCCATTTCAGACACAACTATTATTTCATCGTTAGCCTCTGGTTGTGATCATCTGGAACATGTCAGAACACAAGCACCCTATGCCATCTTCACTGCCCTTTTGGCCATCGCTTGCATCATACCTGTTGGCTATGGCGTACCCTGGTGGCTTTGCTTAAGTCTCGCGATAAGTGCATTAATATTATTCGTTAAATACGTCGGAAAATCTGCCGATGATCCTATAGGTTTGGATAAATAACTCATGAAAATAAATGAATTCGCTTTAGAAAAAAGCCACGATGAACATCAAGGGGCTACACCAATTGATCTTTCCAGAAGCACTGCGAAACCCTTTAAAATAAATGAGTTTTTAGACGAAGATGAATGTGCGAACCTTGGTGAATTTGCCCTGCAATATGGATCATCAAATGGTGATGAGGGCTTAAGAGACGATATTGCAAAGCTCTACACCAAACGAAGCTCTGAAGAAATACTAATCACAAACGGTTCATCAGAAGCTAACTTCATCATCACCTCAGCATTATTAGAAGCCGGCGATGAAATGATTTATATTATACCAAACTTCATGCAAATCATTGGTTGGGCCGAAGCAATTGGCGTCATAGTAAAAACATCCGCCCTGATCGAGGAACAGAATTGGGCATTGAATTTTAATCATATTCGTTCGTTAATTACGGCTAAAACTAAATTAATCTCCATTTGCCATCCCAATAGCCCAAGTGGAGCATATTCAAATAACGAAGCAATGAATGAGTTAATTTCCATTGCCACTGACCATGATTTATATATTCATTCGGATGAAATATTTAAAGGAACGGAATTTGACCAAATTGAAGGACCTAGCTTTATAGATTTATATGGCAAGGCTGTTTGCTCATCCGGTTTTTCAAAGGCCTTTGCACTTCCTGGCATAAGAATTGGCTGGGTCGCGGGACCAATTGAAATTATTCAAAAGTGTTGGAACGTAAAAGATTATACTACTTTAAGCCCCGGAACCCTTAATCAACATCTCGCGAAGCTCGCACTCATGCCCGAACGAAGAAAGTTGATCATTGAACGTAATAAGAAAATTTTAATGAAAAATAGGCAGCTCCTTGTGGATTTTGTCAGAAATTCTGACAACTTTTCACTTGTCCTACCCCGTGCAGGCGGTATTGCCTTTGTTAAAATAAATATGTCCATCAGTTCAGACGAATTTTGCACCGCCATGCGTGAAAATTACGGCGTTTCTATTGTTCCGGGTTCTTTATATGGTTATGACAAGCACCTAAGGTTTGGCCTTGGTGGTGATCCGGCTAAAATGGCCGATGGACTGAAATTTCTAACTGAATATATGGAAACATTAACATGAACGAAAAATCTATTAATTACAGCATTGTAGACGTTTTTACTGATCAACGGTTTAGTGGAAACCCTTTGGCTGTCATACATGATGGACGCGATTTAACCACTGAAGAAATGCAGCAAATTGCAACAGAATTTGGCTTTTCTGAAACTAGCGTTATTTGTCCGCCAAAAGATAGCTCAACAAATGCCCATGTGCGTATTTTTACAGCAACTGAAGAAATTCCCTTTGCTGGCCATCCAAACATCGGCACTGCATTTGTTGTCGCTAATGAAAAAACTGCTGCGCGTCTTGAGGATTCAAAAAATCTAATTTTCGATGAAAAGGGCGGTATGGTAAAAGTCACCTTAAAAAGTGAAAATGGTAATACAAATGGCTCAGAAATAATTGCCCCGCAGGGATTGGAAATTATAGGAAACTGTGACCCTGAATTAATGGCCCGTTGCCTTGGCCTTTCTAGCTCAAGTATTACTACATCAACCAACTTACCATGTGTCGCGACAATCGGTCTACCCTTCGCCTTTGTTGAAGTAAGTAAGGTTGGCGACCTAGCCGATATCAAAATAAACTTGAATGAATTTAATAAAGCTGCCGCCATTGGCCCAGAAACCATCGATGGTTTTACCATTTGCGTTTTTGCAATCATAGAGAAATCTGATCATGAAATATCCTTACGTTCCCGTGTGCTGTCACCGCTAGGCCACCCAGCAGAAGACCCAGCAACTGGTAGCGCATCCGGGGCACTCGGTGCATTTCTTGCACAAAAGTATGACAAGGCCCCTATCACCATAAATATTACTCAAGGTGTTGAAATGGGTCGAAAGAGCGACATTACAATACACTTAAGCCAATTAACAAGCCCGCCAACAATATCTGGTAATTGTGTCAAGGTTAGCCAAGGTGTTATATATATCTAAAAAACTCGGCCAATAGTTAATTTTCAGCAGTTGCTATCATCGGTGACATTACAATTAAAATACTTGTAATTATTTTTCTCATGATGATCTGCTTTCTTCATTTTATGGTTTTAGAGGTTTTATCGTGATTTAAATTTTAATCTAGAAAGTTAAAAATAAACTATCATTTACGGATTGAGTATTAGACAGATTAATAACTTCGTCAATTTGACGTGCTGATTGTCCTGTATGATTTGAATAGTCGAATAAATTGGAGATTTCCTGCTTTGAAATAAAATTCTTAATTTTTTCATTTGAAGAAAGAATTTCATTAAAAGCTGTCTTACTATTTTTAGCATCCAATAAACATTTATTAACTAAATCTTGGGCAAGCTTTCTACCAGCATTTTTTTGCAAACGAGATATAATTATATCTGATAAAACCTGACCATTTAAAAGGTTCAGATTTTTCTTGATCTTATCTTCGTTAATTTTCAAGCCATCGATTAGATGAATCGTGTCTAGTAAGGCTTTACTCAGCAATATGCTATTTTCAGGAATATGGTGCCAATCTAAACGCCAGCTTCGTGTGTCTCTTTCGTGTTCCACGATCATTGCCTGTAACGCCAGAGGAGCATTATTTATAACGATGCGGCACATGGAAGTTACCTGAGCAGATATCGAATGCTTAGCGCTGTTGTTGCTTACTGAAGGATTAAGTGTTGGCTCAGAAAACTCGTTAATTTCGGTACGGGAAAGCTGGTAAATTTCATTTGTGATACGGCTAATCGTTGCTGCCGCTTGTGAAAGAAATACAGTAAAATGTCCGTAGTTGTCACGGATACCCGTCCAACCACAAGCGGGCATTTCGAGGCCTAATTCTTCCAAAACGCCTTCTACGACTTCGTAAGCACGCTCGCCAAGACCGCTCATTGTCCCGGTACTCCCGTGAATAAGGCCAACAAAAATATATTTTCTCATATCCTTCATGCGTTCGATATTTCTACGAACTTCCGCCGCCCATCCGGCCGCTTTTAATCCGACCGTGATTGGTAAGGTATGTTGATTGTTTGATCGACCGATCATGGGTTGCCTACTATGTTTTTGCGCCATCTCGATTAATTTTTTTTCTAAAATGACCATGTCTCGGAAAATGATTTTAAAGGCATCTTTCAGTTCAAGCGACGTTGCTGTGTCTTGGATATCTTGGGTTGCAGTTCCATAATGGATAAATTCGCCCGCGCCATTGTCACAGGCTTTTTCAAGCTGCTTTAAAAGGGGGACAAATGTATGCTGCGCTTGAACAAGATGTTTTTTTAAAGCCTCTACGTCGAGAAGTTCTAAGTGTGCTTTTTTGCAAATCTCATCTGCTGCATCTTGTGGTATTATTCCAAGTCTAGCTTGTACACGCGCGAGTGCTGCTTCCACATCAAGCCAGCGTTGATAGCGGTGACGGTCTGTAAAAACATCCCGCATCTCGTCGGTGCTCCAAATATTTTGATAATATGGATTGGTAAGTATGTGAGCCATTAGTATTCCTTAAATATTAAATATCTGAATTATGCTTGAAGAAAATAGTGATCATTGACGCTGAATTCTCTTGAAATCCTAACAACATCATCTGATTGCTCCACACATTTTCCAATATGCTTGGCGTAAACCATAACCTCATCAAAGTCTGCTTCTGTTGCGACGTTTAAAATCTCTGGGTGAGCAAGCAAAACATTTTTAATCGGTGTTTGAGTGTCATGAGCTTCCTTACATGCAAAAAGAATTATGTCATGTGCCGTTTGCTTGCCAATTTTTGGGGCAAGATGAAACATAAGAGCTTCTGAAAAGAGCATGCCGTCTAAGGCATCAAGGTTTCGGGTAATATTTTTTTCAAAAACATCAATACCGTCCAACGTTTGTATGGTCGCTGCAAGAGCACGAGCCATAATCACACATGTTTCGGGTAAATTATGCAAATCAAGATTAAGCGCGCGCGCATCTCTTTCATGTTCGCCAGTCATTGATTGCAAACCAAGGGCAGTGTTTTGTTGTACGATACGACACTGCGCGACAGCAAACGCGCAAACTTCCGCATTTCTTTTATGCGGCATCGCACTTGATCCAACATAAGTCCTACTCAGTGGTTCGTGAAGTTCACTTAATTCAGAGCCACTAAGTTCGTAAATTTCATTGACGATACGCCCGACTGATCCTGCAATCATACCAGTGATCACTTGAAATTCTCCGATGTTATCCCGTGCTGAGCCAAGTCCAGCAGGTGCAACATCAAGTCCAAGTTGGTCCATCAGTGCTTCATACATTTCATATGCCTTTGCGCCACCCTCAAGCATCGTGCCCGAAACGCCATGCAAAGATCCACAAAAAATACGTTTATGCATATCCTTCATGCGTTCTATTTCCCGACGAATTTCTGCCGCAAAACCAGCAAACTTAAAGCCTATGGTAATAGGTGGACCGTGTTGTTTATGTGTACGGCCTGCCATTGGTTGCGATTTATACTTTTCAATCAAAGGAATTAGTATGCTTTCGATTTTTAGTAAATCTCTTAACATGATCATGTAAGCATCTTTTATCTCAAGTACCGTCACTGTATCCTGAATGTCTTGAGCACAAGCATCAAGGTTTACATGATCAGCAGCGCTGTTCCCGCATTCTGTTTTTACAGCATTCATTAGAGATGAAAAAAGTTGATCAGAGCCGCAGAAATCATTTGATTTAGGAAAAAAGTTAAGTTGACCCAAGTCGCAGCATTTAACTATTTTATCAGCGTCTACTTTTGGGACAAGGCCCATTATCGCTTGCACTGTTGTCAATGCCGCCTGGATATCAAGCCAGCGTTGAAGTCGGTTCCGGGGATCAAATACGTCACGCATTTCGTCTGTAGCGTATACGTGTTTGTAAAATTCACTATCAATAACATGTGTCATCAATTATTCCTTAATAAATTATAGGATGGTTAGAGTGGCCATTCGGTTGTGGTTTCGATTAAGCCAACCCACTTAATATATTTTTCTTGGTCGGATTTTGGTAAAAAACCCTTAGTTAATTCGCGAAATTTATTTTCAACTTCACCCTGGCTCATTGGTGTTTCCGGATCCCCGCGGCGATAATAATTTTCCGCTTTATATTCATTATTTGAAGTCGTAAGGGTAACCTTACATGGTCTACAACGGGGAAAACCTTTATTGATGTCTTCATCGAATAGCACGTTTATTTTTTGCATTAGTGTGGTGATGTCCGGATTGGTTAATGTTTCTTCATCGATATTGGTAAAGCTGATAGACCCTTTCACTAACAACAGAGCAAGGCAGTATTTTACACTAAATTTGGCCTGTGCAACGGTTGATGGGTTTTCAATATTAGCGATATCAATAGTTTTTTGATAAACGAAGACATTAATATTTTTAACATCATTATGTTCAAAGTTGTGCTCGTCCTGAATTTTACGCAGAGCATCTATCATTGAATGAGTTTGACCGCAGGTTGGATATGCTTTGAAATTTGCTTCATCAACTTTATATGTTTTACCCAAATCTTTAATTAAATAAGATAAATCACTATTTGTGCTGTATGCATTGGCGACACCTCTTTTGCCCTCAAAAATATGTGAAGGGCCTGGAATATTTGCTTTTGCCGTAAACGCCGCAATTATGCCATTTTGGGCACTTTTTGCTGGATGTAAGACTTTCGCAGTTAAGCAACTATCATCTAAAAACTGCCAAAGGCCTGCCATTTGTGTGCCAGCATGAGCAAGTGTCCATGCCGTTTGTTCTTCAGTTAGTTTTAAAATTTTTGCAGCAGCCGCAGCGGCACCAAATGTGCCCGCAGTTGCGGTTGTATGCCATGTATTATAATGACTTTGGTTAAGGCATTCGCCCACGCGTATTGCCAGTTCATATCCGACTACGGCAGCTTCAATAATATCTTTACCATCAATTAGAGTTTCTGATTTGAGAGCAAAAATAACTGGAAAAACAACCGTCCCTATATGCATAATAGACGCTCGATGACCGTCATCGGTCTCCGCAATATGACCAAGCGCCGCATTCGCAAACGCTGCATAAGAGGCGGTTGTTTTAACTTTACTGCCTAAGATTTCTGCAGTGCCATCACCACCCAACTCTTTTGCTAAATTTATATAGCTAATAGCAGTATCTGATTTAGAAGCATGGAATACTCCGCCTATATAATCCAGCAGGCACTGTTTAGTTTTTTGTATAGTACTGCTTGATAGGTGTTCGTATTTTAACTCAAAAATATGACGAGCTAGTATTTCTGCGTAACTTTGGTTCATTTTTATTATCGCTGTTTTTGAGTTTTATTTAGTAGGAATTTTATAATTGGGAACAATACAAAGCATGCCGATGCTATAAGCAAACCCAAAGAAATAGGTTTTTCGATGAATATCATATATGACCCATCTGAGATCGCGAGTGCCTGAGAAAACCCTCTTTCTAACATTGCGCCAAGTATGATTGCCAATACAAACGGCGCGTGAGGCAAACCAACTTTATCAAACCCAAAGCCGATAATACCAAAGGCTAATGTTACCCATATATTGAACAAACTATTATCAATGGCATAGGCACCTGTACAGCAAAGTAAAATAACAATACTCGCAAGGAATGCTTGGGGTATTTTAAAAACTGTTCTGGATAAAAATTTACCGAACAATAACCCTAATGGCCCCATAATTAAGTTGGCAACAAAAAAACCAACGATGATCAAGTACGCAATGTCAGGTGACTTTTCAAAAAGTGCTGGGCCAGGTCTTAACCCTTGGATCATAAGAGCACCTAGAAATAATGCTGACGTCGCATTACCTGGAACTCCTAATGACAATAGGGGAACCATAGAACTTGCGACCACTGCATTATTAGCGGCTTCAGGTGCAGCAATTCCCTCTGGAACACCGGTTCCAAATTTCTTGTCCTTGTTGCTTCTTACGGCCTGACCGTAAGATAGGTAAATTGCCATAAGCATGCCTGCACCGGGGATGATCCCCATAACGTTTCCGATTGCTGTTGAAGTGCACCATGTAGGAAGCAGTCTTTTTACCATTTTCCAATTTGGCAATATACGACCGACTTCTGGCACAATGGTCTCTTCTGTGCCTTCAATACGTTGCTTAACCATTTTCTCTACCATGTGGAAAACGCTAGCAACGCCGAATAATCCAATAAGCATTGGTACGAAGGGAACACCTTCATAAAGCCAAACGCTGCCAAAATCATATCGTGGAAATCCAGTTTGCGGGCTTAAGCCGATGGTCGATACAAATAGACCTAGTGCGCAAACGATAAGGCTTTTAATTATATTTTTTCCACTTAAGCCTGCCACTGTACTAAAGCCAAGGATAGCCAAGGCACAATATTCCGCTGGCCCAAATTTAAGAGCATAAATAGCAAGTGCAGGTGCGAAGAACATCAACACGAGAGAGCTAGCAAGGCCACCAAAAACTGAACTAATAGTCGATATACCAAGCGCCTTTCCGGCTTGCCCACGTTTGGTCATTGGGTATCCGTCAAGCAATGTGACAACAGAAGAAGCAGTTCCTGGAATTTTTAATAAAATTGCTGGAATAGAACCACCATAACAGGCGGAACAATAAACACCTACTAGCAGCATCAAGGCACTCGATGGCTCAAGTGTAAAAGAAATAGGAATAAGTACTGCCAAAGTTACAGTATCGTTAATACCGGGAATAGACCCAACAACGAGACCAATTAAAACGCCCGCAAAAAGAAAAATAAACACAGAAGGCAGCATGATCTGACTAAAGGCTAAAATTAAATTTTCCATAATTTTTTTCCCTTATTCAGCAAAGCCGGGCAACGGAATGTTTAAAATAAATAAGAACACGACCCAGCATAGCAAAACGGCAGCCAATGGTGTCATTGCAAGATATTTAATTGATCTGTACCCAAATAAAATTGATAAAGATAAAACCAATATAAATGATGCTATAATATATCCTAAGTAGGGCAATAATATAATATATGTGCCGATCGCTACAGCAGTAATTCCGATTTGAATAAGGACTTTATTATTGATGTCTAATTTTTTATCATCATGCCTATTTGTAACAGATTGAATAAAAAGTAGTGCCGATAAACCAATTAATATCGTACTGATCCAAACAGGAAACTCGCCCGGTGTCTGAGGGAAGCTTTTAGCTTCCATAAAAACCAACGTACCTGCTACCAATAATACAATGGATAGATAAGTATCTAATCGTACTGCTTTCAATATCACGTCCTCTTCTTAAAATTAAGTTTGGCCAAAATTATATTGTTACTGTGCCTTAAGGCTTGGTAATATTTGCTCTAAATTATCAACAACTGAAACTACATATTCCCTAAACTCTTCTGGCGATCTATAGCTAATTGGATAACCTGCAATTGCCATTCTTTCAGCATTCTCAGGATCTTGAATGATACCTCTAAATGCCTCGGCAAGTTTCTGCTGAATGCCTAGGGGGGTTGAGGCGGGCACTGCAAGACCTCTCAACGCACCCCATTCAATATCAATACCTTGCTCAATAAATGTTGGTAAATCCGGAAAAGACGCGTCTCGTTCTGCTGTCATAATACCTAAGCTTTTTAGAGAGCCGCTTTTGATATATTCACTAGCTTCTGAAATACCCATCATGGTTGCGTCTACGTGATCGCCCAAAATTTGTTGAATTTGCTCTGCAGCGCCCTTGTTGTGCAAATATGTAAAATCAACGTCCGTTTTTTCGGAAAGAACCAAACTCGCTATATGATGGGATGTTGAATGGCCGGAGGTGGAAATTGTAATTTTTTTAACTTTTCCCGCTTCTAAAAAATCTTTGATAGAATTATGAGTTGATCCCGCCGGGACAATCAATACTTCTGGATCATAGCCATACATTCCAATCAGTGCGAAAGATAAGTGATTATAAGATGCGTTTTTTGTGAAAGGATTTGACAGTACTGAGGAGGAAAATGCAAGGAGATTATATCCATCTGCATCGGTCTTTGCTCCAGCAGTTTGACCTATTACGCCACCGCCACCAGGCATGTTGCGCACGACTATTTTATTATCATTTAAATACTTTGGAGCAACTGCGGCAAGCATTCTTACTGTTGTGTCAACACCCCCACCGGGTGAATAAGGAACAATAACGGTTAACTCTTTGGTGGGAAAACTTTCAAAATCATCACTTGATACGCTGACATCCTTCTCGCCACATGCGCCCAGTATTAACCCCAAGACTAAAATGACTGTATTTCTGGTTATATTCATCCTATTTTTCCTTTTCCTGGTTCTGACGTTTTATTTGTCTGATCTGATTTCTTTTAAATAGTTATACACAGTGTGACGTGACATATCGAGGATGCGAGCAACCTGTAAAACCACACCTCTAAATTCAAAAACTTTACGCAACTCGAGCATTTCAACAACTTTCACTTTTTCTTTTTTATTTAGCTGATTTGGTTCTTTTCCTTTACCAACAGTTGCGATTATTTCCAAGATTACAGAGTCCATTGTCTCGTGAAAGTTATTTGCTAGATTTTCTTCCGCTGGGGAAGAGAAATCCATGCCCAGACCAACAATTTCTTCAAGTGTTTCTTTTGCAACAATCAAATTTGTAAGATCAAAAGTTAAACTCATACAGGCAACAATTTTACCATCTCCATTTCTGTAAAAAAGAGTGGTATTTCTTGTTACTCGACCATCTTTTGTAGCACTACGGTAATTGAATAAATTTTCGGAGCTGTCACTTATAGTATTATCTTCTTGAACCAATCGCTTATATATCAGGTCAGTAATTGGTGCGCCTAGCTTCCTGCCGCTTATATTTCCTGCTATATGCACAAGAGAATACCGTAAATCTGTTAGATCATGAACGGTTACTTCACAACTGTCACCCAATGACCGCTGAAGGCCATCAGCGGTTGCAATTAACATATCTATTATGTTCGTTCTTTTCATGTTTCTCGCTTCTTTGAATATTTTATGAAGGTATCGTTGACATATTAGCATGTCAATAAACTTATACTATAATTTGAAATTTTAAAAAATAGTGTTGAAATAACACATATAAAAAGTTATAAATTGCTATATTTAAACGATTTTTATATTCGTAAATATTATACAAAATGTTGAAGTATAATTTTTTTTTGCTTACTATTTAGAGTTACGCTAACATCACGCATAGTAAAGTTGGCTCTAGATTCGTTGTGAATTTAGCTAATATCTAACATTTACACATTGGTATGGACAATTTTAAAGGAATATAAATGAAACGCGAAACCAAGCTAATGCATTATGGGAGGTCTCTAAAACCAGGACCTGCCAATCCACCTGTAGTAAGAGCATCAACTATATTGCATGAAACTGTGGCAAGTTTTCGCGATACCAATAAGCGTAGGGAAAAGGACGATACTGTCTTATCATACGGACGAAGAGGTACGACGACTGCATATGCCCTTGCGAATGCCGTTTGTGATTTAGAAGGCGGAGACGCTAGCTTTTTATTTCCAACGGGAATAGCCGCACTCGCCGGGGTAATTTCAGCTTATTCCAGTTCCGGGGATCATGTATTAATCGTCGATAGCATTTTCCCTGCAACGCGCACCTATTGTGAAAATCAGCTTCGAAGGAATGGCGTTGAAATTGATTATTTCTCAGCAGATGCAATTGATATTGATGAATGGGTAAAGCCTAATACGAAAGTTGTAATTTTAGAAACACCTGGCTCAAATACATTTGATATAATGGATTTGTCAAAATTTTGCAAAAATGCAAAAAAACATAACGTAATCATCATTGCTGATAACACCTACGGCTCTGGATGGTATTACCGACCACTAGAATTCGGTTGCGATGTGTCTGTGATAGCGGGTACTAAATATCTTAGCGGTCACGCTGACGTAATGATGGGCATAGCCACCTCACGGCAAGAGATATCTGCACCACTGCGCCAATTGGTACATAACACGGGTCAAATCCTTGCGCCTGACGAAGCATATGCATGTTTGCGTGGCATGAGAACTTTAAACCTTCGTTTAGAACGCCACGAACAAACCGGGCTTGCTTTAGCCAATTGGCTATTAATGAGAGATGAGGTGGTTGAAGTCCTTCATCCTGGCCTTTCAAGTCATCCAGGAAGTGAAATTTGGAAACGTGATGCAAGTGGTTGCAATGGGATGTTTAGCGTTAAGTTTAAGTTGAGCTTTGCCGCAGATGACTTTATGGATAGCCTCACTTTATTTTCCATTGGAACATCTTGGGGCGGTTTCGAAAGCTTAGTAATGCCGATCGAACCCTATAAGAACCGTAAATACAAACCGGAAAACACATCCCTTCCGATGATACGTTTTCAGACAGGATTAGAGCATCAAGATGATTTGTTAGACGACTTAAGTAATGCGTTCTCATCCTTAAAATAAACGAAATCATTTCTAGCTCTCATAGTTTACACCCCGGCCTAACCTATTTATTTTTATAGTATCTGCTTTTGACCCAAAGCGGACGTTCAAGAATTAGATGAAAAATAAATTATTGTATAATGATTAAAAATCAACAATGATTATTTTATATCACCGCAACAAACGGAGTTATTGGCCGAAGATTATTTATATAATTATTATATAAATAATAAAGCTGGAAAAAATTATGACTGAAATTTCGAATACAAATTTAAATGCAATTAGAGACCGAGATGCTTCATTTGATGGTAAAATCTATTATGGCGTAATTACTACAGGAGTTTACTGCAAACCATCATGTGGCGCACGTCCTGCGCTTGTCGAAAATATGCGTATTTTTTATGATACTGAAACCGCACAGAAAGAGGGATTACGAGCTTGTAAAAGATGCAAGCCAGATGAATTAAATCCTCTATTTTTTATAAAAAATTACATCTCGGAACATTCGGATAAGCCAATTTCATTAAATAATCTTTCTGAATTATCAGGCTTAAGTCCTCATCATCTGCAACGTAAATTTAAAAAACAATTCGGTATAAGTCCAAAAGCATACCACAACGGCCTGAGGTTCAATAATCTAAAACGTTCCTTAAAAGAAGGTGATGATATTTCAGGCGCAATCTATGAAGCAGGTTTCGGTTCATCTAGCAGAGTATATGAACAAATAGATGGACGTATCGGAATGACACCTGCTGCTTATAGAGCAGGTGGTAAAGGTGAGGATATTTCCTATGCAATTCGTCAATGCGTTCTTGGTCTAATAATGATGGCGGCAACTGACCGTGGAGTATGTATGGTACAGTTTGGAGACACAGAAGAGGAATTGATGGAGATGTTAAAAACGGAATATCCACACGCGAATTTATATAAAACCCCGTCATCAAGCGAGCTTTCTTCTTGGATAGAAGCACTTGATGATCATATTAGCCATGGCGCTCCAAGACCGGATGTGCCGCTTCACTTAAATGGTACAGCATTTCAAATTCGCGTATGGCGGTTTTTGATGAGTGTTAAAGAAGGGGATGTTCTTAGCTATAAAGAACAAGCAACGGGCATTGGCAAACCAAAAGCAGTGAGGGCTGTTGCTTCTGCAAATGCTCGCAATAAAATTGGCGTTCTTATACCTTGCCACAGAATATTGCGGGGTAATGGTTCACTAGGTGGTTACCGCTGGGGTTTAGAACGTAAACGTGCGCTTATCGATGCGGAAAGAAAAGCCTTCTCATAAACTTCGAATTGCAATTTTTTAAATATCTCTTATGGTCTTATAAGGGAGGCTTGAATGTCAGGTGTTGAAAAATGGCTAACCATGGGTTTATTATGTTTATCAGGTAGCGTTATTTTTTGGCTGCCTTTATTTTCAGATATTTTTTATATTCCTATGCAGAATGCTTTTGGATTTACAAAAACCCAAATGGGACTTCTTTTAAGTACCTTCGGAGCTGTGTCTTTAATCGCCTATTTTCCAGGAGGATGGTTAGCAGATCGTTTTTCACCACGAAAACTAATAACTACTGCCCTTGTGATTACCGCCCTGGCAGGTTTTGTTTTCTCCACTTTACCTTCTTTTGAAATTTGTCTGATATTATTTGGAATTTGGGGCATAACCAGCGCTGGCATATTATGGTCAGCAATGATTAAAGCAACACGATGTTGGGGCTCGAGTGAGGATCAAGGAAAGACCTACGGCATACTTGAGGGAGGAAGAAATATTTCAGAAGTGATCTCCACTACGGTCCTATTGACAATTTTTGCATATAGCGGAGGTGATGATAAGGCAGTCTCTGAAAATATTATTTGGATATCTTCTTATACTTTAGTTTTGGCATTTTTAGTTTGGCGAGTTATGAAGGATGGGATATCTAACCACGAAAAGCAGCCAAAAGTAACGATCACTGAAATCAAATATATTTTGAAATTACCCATCATTTGGCTGATTGCACTTATTATAATGGCTACTAATACAGCTATGTGGGGAACAATCTTTTTTACCCCTTATGCGACTGAAGTTTTCGAATTGGGTGAGGTTGGCGGTGGCGCCATTGGAGTTGGCAAATACTGGGTCACGCCTTTTGCTGCCATAGCAGCAGGTTTTTTTGCGGATAAAATTGGCCCTGCAAAAGCTATATTAGGATTTTGTATCATAATGACTTCCGGTTTTTTAATGTTTGGTCTTGTTCCCGGATCTCAAGCACTCTTGCCTTTTCTGATAATCAATGTCGCCGCTCTTACGGCTGCTGTCTATGCACTCAGGGGAACTTATTTTTCCCTCTTGGAACAAGGTAGCGTTCCACTAGCGGTGACCGGTACAGCAACAGGAATTATTTCAGTAGTTGCGTACACGCCAGATATATTTATGCCCACCTTGGGTGGGGTAATTTTAGATGCTTATCCAGGTGCTTCTGGGTATCAGTACCTGTTTCTATTTGTCTCCTTCTTTAGTTTGATAGGCGTTTCTGCAGCTTATTTTATTTATCAAAAAATTCAAAGAATGAAAAATTAGAAAATCTATGTAGACTTTGTGATAACGAATTGAATATCACTCATAATTCCAATGTCCACATCCACCTTAAAATTATTAGTCATCCTCGGGCCATACACCCCCTGGAACGCCGGGATAAGTTCCGAGGCTCTTGCCGTGGGACTGATAACCCAATAATCGACGGATATGATCTGGATAACTATCAACGACTTCACGAGGAATGCTCAAAAAATGGTTTTCTTCTTGCTTAAGCCAGCCAAGACTATAGGTGCTGATCATACATCCACGTGGTAAGTTACTTTTATTGGCACCACCACCGTGTATGGTTGCTCCCATATAAATAAGTGCCGATCCCTTTGGCATCACTGCCTGGACAATATCATCTTCCCTAACGTTTTCAATATTGCGCAAATCATGGCTATTTGGCACTAGCCTTGTCGCTCCATTTTCCTTGGTAAAGTCATCAAACGCCCACAAAACACTCACTTGCCATTCAACCCCGGGAATTCTTTTGGGGTAATCATCATCGTCACGGTGCAATTCCTGATCTTTTTCCCCTGGATATATTTCAATAGCGGTACTGCTACCCACTTGAAAATTTTCGCAATGAGGAAGCAGGACAGCACCGATAATTTCCATTACTTTCTCATGAGCAAGCAATCCTAGTGACGCTCGCGATTTTCCTGGTACGGTATACAGTCTTAGTGTCGTATACCCGTTAAAATCATCCTGAAATTTAGTACCCTGCGTATCATAATAAGGCCTAAGCTCTTTTGATATTTTGTCCACAACATTATCACTGACTAGATTGGCAATAATTACCGCACCATCATCGTTTAACGTGAGCATGATTTCATCTATGGAAGAATTTTTATCAAGTGTTTTTATCATTGTTGTCTCTTTTAATATCTTCAGAGACTATATAAAATCAATCGCTACAAGTCAACTTTTTGGGACTAAAAAATAGCCGTTTTGGCTCGGAGGTTGGCTCTCAAATTACATTATAAACAAGGCCAAAAGCTGCCACTAAACTTCAATTATATAGAGTTCTTTGTATAGGATTATTGTTTTATATGAGAATTAATACTCAATAGCACGGCAGGCTTGCTTGATTTTTATTTACCCAATTAATTAAGCTACTTAAAAAACGGCGATGAATGCGATGATACCTAAGGTACAACCCACCCTTAGGGCCCATTCAGGATTTCGTTTTGTTTCACTTGTTGTCGAAAAAGCTTTATGCTCATAAACAGTCCCCATGCTCATGATATGAAGAAGGGAGCCTGCGACAAAAGCTTGAAAATAGGCGATAGCAGCACTGTTAAGAATATCTACAACTAAGGCGGTATACATATATCCGATGGTTGTAAAAAGTGTGATAATGGTAAACACGGTTAAGGCGACGCGCGTACTAAAGTAAAGGCGAATTGACCACCAGATTGCCATTCCAACGGGCAATCGGTGCAAAATTACCCCCAGTGCCAAATGGTTTTCAAAAAGATTATTGAACACACCATGGTCATG
>Ga0115564_10000028_pt1 | contig 149133 bp, 136 predicted proteins | sample COGITO_mtgs_1105_7_FD_88680 | JGI IMG/M metagenome (GOLD analysis project Ga0115564, IMG submission 88680) | Pelagic marine microbial communities from North Sea - COGITO_mtgs_110523 | ecosystem: Environmental > Aquatic > Marine > Epipelagic | place: Germany:Helgoland, sampling site...
GGCAAAAATCAGTTGCCAAAAGTCATCGAAGGAATCAAGTTCACAGACGGTATCGAACAGACCAACGATACCGAAAACCGCGCCGCCTAATGACGCGCGTCACCCAAATTCAACCATAGCTCCGCGAAGGGGCGATCTGTTATCTCGACGAAGTGGTGGAGGCGCGCAAAGACGTGACCGTGGTGCTGCACCCCCTCACTGACAACCGCCGCACCCTGATGATCGACCGCACCGGAGAAGAGCTGCAAGCCCCCGACGGATTTATGTTGGTCGCGTCTTACAACCCCGGCTACCAGAACGTCCTTAAACGGCTGAAACCCTCAACGCGGCAGCGGTTTCTCTCCATCAGCTTTGATTTTCCACAGGCCGAGATCGAGACGAAAGTTGTGGCGCAAGAAAGCGGCATCAGCGCCGAGCGCGCGGCGGGCCTTGTACGTCTGGGCGGCGCGATCCGCCGCCTTTCGGGCATGGATCTGGAAGAAGGGGTCTCGACCCGCCTCCTTATATACGCGGCCACGTTGATCAACGCTGGCATGCCCTTTGATGCCGCGATTGAGGCGGCAGTGATCGAGCCGCTCAGCGATGATGCGGATATCCAACAGGCCCTGCGCGACCTTGTGGCCGCAACATTCGGATAGATATCATGGACCTGCACCCCCTTGATTTGATGGAGCCGGAAGAGACAGTCGGCAAACTGTGGCACGACATGGCCGAAGGGATGGGTGCAGCACGCGCTTATCCAGAAGCCGCCGTGAAGCTGCGCGATGTATCCACCAGCCTTTCTGTGTTGTTCCGTGCTTTGGGCGGGGCGGCAGGCGTCGAGTTGTCAGAGGCACCTGCGCAACTTGTCCAGCACCGCCGCAGTTTGCGCAGGCGTGTTGCCGTAGAACGGGACAAAAACTATATTGCCCTTTTCGATGGCAGTGGCCTGCGTTTGCCGCCTGTCATTGACTATTTCCCCGATCCCGTTCTGAACCGCACTGCCTATTTCTGGCTGACCGCACTGGCGGCATGCGCTGAACCCGATGCGGTCCCCCTACCCTGTACGGATATGGATCCACAGGCTTTTGATGCCGCACAAATCGTTGCCAATGCGGTAGCCGGGGACAGTGCCTATGCCCGCTGCGCCGGTCTGCGCACCGCCTACAATGAAATGGCCCGCCATATCCTTGAGGCGCGCGCACCCCAGACATTGCCCGCTGCCGAGGCCGCGATGGAATGCGCAATTCGCAACCAGCTGAGCGGCATTTGCACCGTGAGCCCCGCCCCTGCCACCAACCCACACGGCTATTCCCCGTTCCAACCCGTGCCAATCTGGCTCCGCTTTGCCCTGCCAACCGCAGGCGACGCGGCGGTTGAAACCACCGAAACAGACGCACCCCCACCGGCTACAGCGACCATGACAAAACGCAAGCTGGGCATCCGAAAGGACCGCGCCGAGGCAAACCGCAAAGACAGTTTTATCCTGCACCGCTTTGAATCAATCCTGTCGTGGGTGGAATCCATGAACCTCAACCGCTCTGTGGATGATGATGACGACGAAAACGCGCAAAAGGCCGCCGATGATCAGGATGAGATTACACTGTCCAAGGTAGACAAACGCGCCGCGACGCGCCTACGCCTGCACCTTGATCTGTCGCCCGCCGATGCCGATCATGAGGCTTTGGCAGGCGTTTTCACATACCCGGAATGGAACCACCAAAGCCGCAGTTACATGAAGGATCACTGCCGCGTTCTCGAAGCTCCGCCCCAGGCAACATCGACACCGTTCACCCCTGACCCGCGTCTTATGCGCAATGTGCGCCGCCAGTTCGAGGGATTGCACCCGCGCCGCATCTTGCGCCCACGCCAGATTGATGGACCCGAACTGGACCTTGACGCGCTGATCGCCAGCCGCGCCGAAATTCAAGCTACGGGCCAAGGCAGTGACCGCATCTGGCAAGCCTCGCGTCAGATTGAACGGGATCTGGTGGTGGCTTTCCTGATCGACACCTCTCGCTCGACCGAGGCCGCCGTGGGAGAGACTTCCGTGATTGGCGTGGCGCGTGAAACACTGGCGGCCCTCGCTGGCGGAATTGACGCTGCAGGGGACCGTTTTGGCATCTGGGGGTTTTCATCGCTCAAGCGCGACCGCGTGTTTGTGACCCGCTGCAAAGGCTTTGACACACCGATGTCAGCAGAAGTCATCAGAAATATCGGTGCCTTGCGGCCTTGTCATTACACCCGCCTCGGAGCCGCCATTCGCCACGTCAGCGCGCATTTGTCCAAGGAGACCGCCGCGCGCAAACTGCTCATCGTTCTCACTGATGGCAAGCCCAACGATCTGGACCATTACGAAGGCCAACACGGGATCGAGGACAGCCATATGGCTGTGCGTGAAGCGCGGCGTGCAGGTCAAACCTTGCACGGGGTGATCATTGATGAGGATGGCCAGAACTGGTTTGCACGCATCTTTGGACGCGGCGGATTTAGCCTTCTGCCCAATCCTGCGCGCCTCACACGCGCCCTTCCCGACATCTACCGTCAGCTTACTCAGGAGACCTGAAATGAAACACTTTGCCCTTTTTTGCGCAATCGCCCTGCCTTTCCCGGCACTGGCAGAAGCCTACAGCCGTCCCGTCCCGCAAGCCCAATCTGCAACGGCAGAATTCTGGTTCGCCATCGCCTCGCTTGCGTTGATCGGTGCACTGGTTGTGGTTGCACGGCTGGTCGCGCGCCGGTGACGCAGCAAGGCTGGTCCACCCGCACCATCGCGTTGGTGCTCTACCCGTTTGCGGCAGGGGCAATGGCGACAAATGTCTTCTTTGCCTCCCTGATGGGAAGCTGGATTGGCCTGCCGGTCCTGTCATCTTTATGGTCTGTGGGACTTGGCGCGCTGATCGGTGTGCCCGCCACATTGGCCTTTGCCCGCCATATCCGAACCCTGATGGACAAATCTGAGCCATGAAAATTGATCTGAGCCAACCCGAACCCACAATAGACGCGGGCACGCACAGACTGACATTCTGGCACGACGGGACGAAAGTGCGCTTCATCTGCGATGCGAAGGGAAACGTCACAAAAACGGTACGGGTCAATACGGAGAAACGGCCATGACAACCTCGGAACAAATGCGTTCATGGACCGGACCGGCCCTGTTTTCCTACGGCTTCCGCCCGTTCTTTTTGTTTGGTGCAACATGGGCCGCCACCGCGATGATCCTTTGGGTTTTGATGCTTAGCGGTTTGCTCACACTGCCCACGCGCCTTGATCCGGTCTCATGGCATGCACATGAATTCCTGTTCGGGTATCTGGGTGCGGTGATTGCAGGGTTCCTGCTGACGGCGGTGCCCAACTGGACCGGACGGCTGCCGGTTGTAGGATGGCGTTTGGCAGGGCTATTCGGTGTTTGGGTGGCGGGGCGCATCCTGATATTGATTTCAGCGTCGCTGCCCCTTGGCTTGGCCGAAGCAATAGACCTGCTGTTCCCGATCCTTCTGGGTGCCGTCATCTTGCGAGAGATCATTGCAGGCAAAAACTGGCGCAATCTGGTTGTTCTGGTCCTGCTCGCGGTCTTTACCTTCGCCAATCTGTTGTTTCATATTGAGGCGGCACAAGGTGCCTTCCCCGCCCAAGGCATGGGACTGCGCATCGGCGTGGCGGCTGCCTTGACGATGATTTCGCTGATCGGCGGTCGGATCATCCCGTCTTTCACCCGCAACTGGCTGGTCAAAGCGGGTAAAACCGATTTGCCGACACCGCCGATGCAACGATTTGACCGGATCACTCTTGCGGCAACGGTAGTTGCGTTATTTCTTTGGGTAGTGTGGCCCATCTCAGATGCCGCAGGCGTCACACTGCTGATCATAGGTGCTTTGCACTTGCGACGGTTGGCCCGGTGGAAGGGGTATCATGCGCGCACAGAGCCGTTGCTGTGGGTCTTGCACGTCGGATATCTGTTGGTGCCGCTTGGCGCCATCGTAGAAGGGTTTGCAATCTTGTTGCCTGACTGGTTGTCACCGGGGGTTGCGCAACATCTGTGGATGGCAGGTGCGTTCGGGCTGATGACGTTGTCTGTGATGGCCCGCGCGACACTTGGGCATACGGGACAAGCGCTGACCGCCGGACCGGGGGGCGTTATCATGTTCATGTGCCTGATTGGTTCCGTTCTAAGCCGGGTCGCGGTCGGCATCTGGCCCTCAAACGCAGACCTTCTTTATGCAATATCCGGCACCCTCTGGATTGGTGCTTTTGCAGCGTTTGTTGTAATCTATGGCAGACTACTGGTCGCCCCGAAACCTGAGGGGTCAGGATGAGTTGGCCTACTTTCGCCGTTATTTTCGGGCTGTTCTTTGTTACCCATTCGGTGCCTGTGCGACCATCAGTCAAAGCCCGCTTGCAGCGCCACATTGGCCAAACCGGTTTTACGGTCGCCTATTCGTTCCTTTCACTCATCATGCTTACCGCGCTGATCTGGGCCGCACAAAACGCCCCCTACCTGCAACTGTGGCCACAAGCATCATGGCATCGGTACGTCGTATTCTTTGGCATGTTTTTCGTTTGCGTGATTGCGGCACTGGCGATCGGACGCCCCAATCCGTTTTCGTTCGGCGGCGCGCGCAACGATGATTATGATCCCGCCACGCCCGGTATTGTCCGCATATCGCGGCACCCGTTGCTTGCATCGATTGCCTTGTGGGCCGGTCTGCACTTGCTGCCGAATGGTGATTTGGCCCATGCGATCTTGTTTGGTGTATTTCTGTCCTTTGCGGTATTGGGCAGGTGGATCATCGACCAGCGTAAAAGACGGCTGATGGGACCGTCCGAATGGCACGCCCTCTTGCACAAGACACGGCAAAGCCCGCTCTTGCAGACACCGGCAAACCGGATTGGGCTTGCCGTACGCATTGGGATTGCGACAGGTGTTTTTGGGTTGCTTATGGTCTTGCATCCCATCCTCATCGGGGCGTCCCCATTGCCCGTCTAAGAGATCGTAGATGCTGCGATGCTAGCGTGAAACGATCGGTGTGACCGACTAGCGCTGTTGGAAAGAAGCCCCCTAACCAGTTCGGATCACCCTGACAACTTGGCGGCACCTATCCGGCCCGCTCAATTCGGGGAACCTGCCTTATCCGCTTTCACAAGGGGACCAGACGCATTAGGCAGTCCTATCATTGCAATTTCAGGACAGATAATGGCACAAAAAGCCACCATTTACAAAGTTGAGCTTTCCGTTTCCGACATGGATCGCCACTATTACGAAACCCATAAACTGACCGTTGCCAAACATCCGTCTGAGACTGATGAACGGCTGATGGTCCGGCTTCTTGCTTTTGCACTGAATGCGCATGAGCAGTTGGAACTGACCAAGGGCCTTTCAACGGATGACGAGCCTGACATTTGGCACAAAAGCCTGAGTGACGAGCTGGAGCTGTGGGTGGCACTGGGACTGCCAAGCGAGAAAGTTGTGCGTCAATCCTGCGGCAAAGCCAAAAATGTGATTGTCTACAGCTATGGCGGCAGGACGGCTGAGGTGTGGTGGGACAAAATCAAAAACAGCACCACCCGGTTCGACAATCTTCGGGTCATGAACCTTTCGGAAAAAGAAACCGGTGATCTGGCGAAACTGGCAAGCCGCTCCATGAAATTGCAGGTCAACATTCAAGACGGCGAGGCTATGGTAAGCGTGGATGAGAGCATGGTTTACGTGACCCCGGTCGAGTGGAAAACTGCTGATCACTGACCCGTCCTGACTGGAGGATTATGCACCGCAAACAGGCAACCCTTCCATGAGCAGCTTGATGAAAGACATCCACAAATCATAAAGCCGCAGCAGTTTGCAAAGACCGGCGCGCAGGGATGGGCCAGCCTGCCATAGGCTGACTAGGACGTAACGCAAGTGGCAGAGAGTGGAACTGGCACCCTGACGTCGACCAATACCGAACCTTTCAGTGGCGAGGTATTAGCACGCGACAAGTACCCTGCGGGACGGTAATGCCGGGCCGGTATCGAAATTCCGGAAACAAGCCAAGCAGGGTTGCAGCGCGTCTTGGCATTGGTCGACGAGGCGCTTGCGACGTCGGGCGACCGCGTCAACGGCTATCTGTCGGGCGGTCGGCATTACAGTCATCTGATCAACCCGCGTCACAGTGAACCTTTGGACACCGCCCCCGCCTCTGTCTCGGTTCATGCGAATAAAGTGTTGTCGGATAACAGGGTCTCAGACTCGTCAATCGTTGAGATGAACGGGCAGCTTGTCGGGTTGGTGTCCTAGAAAAACTGCCTGAACGCCGGAGCGCCGGAGCGCCGTGGCCACCATCGGCTTTGATTTCTATCAATCCCAAAAATTTGGATGGCGCTAGCCTGAGGCGACACAGCCCATAATCCAAAGGAGACAGATCATGACGATAGTTGCAGGGAAAGTCGCTCTGGTAACAGGTGCCGGCGCGGGTATCGGGCGCGCAACTGCGCTTAAATTCGCACAGGAAGGTGCCAAGGTTGTTGTCTCGGATGTCAATGTAAAAGGGGGCGAGGAAACCACCGCCATGATCACGAAAAATGGCAGTGAGGCTATTTTTGTCAAAGCAGACGTGTCGATGGCCAAAGACGTCGAAAACCTTATCCTGAAGACCGTCCAAACATTCGGCCGCCTTGATTGCGCGTGCAATAATGCAGGCATCGAGGGCAAGATCGCGCCACTCGCTGATCAGCCAGACAACAACTATGATGCGATTATGGGCGTGAACGCCAAGGGTACTTTCCTGTGCCTTAAGGCGGAAATCAGCCAGATGCTGAAGAATGACGGTGGTGCGATCGTCAATCTAGCTTCGGTTGCCGGCCTTGTGGGGTTTGCGGGTCTTTCGCCCTATGTCGCCTCAAAACATGCCGTAAACGGCCTGACCAAGAATGCCGCGCTTGAGTATGGCAAGCAGGGCATCCGCGTGAATTCGGTCTGCCCCGGAGGCATCGAAACGCGCATGCTCGACTCTCTGGCCGAGCAATCGACAGCCGGTGCCCAATCGGCCCACCAGATGATGGACCCGCTGCACCCGATCGGCCACATCGGTACACCGGATGAAGTCGCCGAACTGATCGTATGGCTTTGCTCTGAACGTGCGTCTTTTGTGACCGGTGCCAACATTCCTGTCGACGGTGGTTTCGTCGCGCAATAGAGGGCTGGCAGCATTATCGAAATCGACATGCTGGTTGCAAAAGGGCGGCTATCCTTTCAAACGGGCATCGACCTAGGCGGTATTTACGTACACGCCGAGGATGCCGCTCCACTCGGATACGGCCTGAGGTCTGATCAAGTGATCGTCTGGCATGAAAGCCCCCGCGCGGCGGGCTGGCCTGACGGGATGCGGAATCTTACCTTTTGAAATCGACGGTCGTGATGTTGATCACGATTGTCCCACCGTTTCTGGTATCGTTGATTGTGGTGGCAAACACCTTTGGTCAAACGGATCCTTACGTAAATCGCAGCATGCTTTCGTTTTTGAGGCTGTGAGGGGCCAGTCCAACCGCAAAAATTAGTCCAACCGCAAGAAATTGAATTTCCCGTGTCCGACGATGCAGGGCGTCCGCATAAAAATACAACGTGCGGGCCCTGCATCGCAGACAGGGTTTAAAGTACCCCGCAAAGCCGTAATTGCTCCGATGAGGTGGGGTGTTTGTACCTTGAAAGGCACAGGGACGGGCGTCAGAAATACGTCAAAAATTCCCGTGCGGTCCAGAAACCGTGAAAGATCCATCAACATAAAGTTGAATTTCCTCCGCCCTTTTATGGGTGCTTATCAAACAAAAAAGGCGGCCCCGAAATAGGGACCGCCAAGGTGTCCCGGAAGAGGTGATCTAAACGGGAAGGGATGTAAAACGGGCGTTATATCGCTGTCACCGCACCAATACTGACAGCGTCGTCGAACGGTAAATTAAGTATTTTGCAATCGACCGATTGGATCATAATGACCAACCATTCGCATCTTTTGTCACCTGAAGTAGTGCTGGGGTCGATAAAATCCCTGCGCCCGTTTCGGTCGCCGACGCGAAATGAACCCTAGGGTTTTCAAGAGCCCCGAATGTTGATGGTGCGCCCACGACCAGTTCGGCATAATCGCCATCAATACCGCCTGCACAACGCGCCCGCATCGCGGCAATCATGGCTTGCACCATTTCAAATGACATGCTGTCAGCCAGCGCCAGCACCATCGGCTGATCTGCGATGCCTGACTTACAGGCGGGAACGCCACAGAAAAACTTGGGCAAAGATCGATCAGGTTTGATTTCGACATTTTTTCCAAGTTCAGCTACCAAATGGACGTGGGCGATGTATAGTTACCCAAACGTATCCGCGAACTGGAAAAGACGGGCGTCAAAAATACGTCAAAGTGATGAACCACTGATCCAAGCCCTTGGTTTGGAAAGTGATACAGTTAGCTTAAGGCGTTGATTTTAAATAGGGATGGCTGGGGTCTACAGTTAAATAAATGTGAAGATAAGAGTTTTTGGCGGCCTTGTGGTAACGAGAGCTGACGGTGAAGCCATGCGGTTTCCCACACGTAAATCCGAGGCATTATTTGCCTATCTTCTTGAAAGACAAGGAGAGGATGTATCGCGTGAAGTTCTTGCCGAGCTTTTGTGGCCCTACAGCGCGCCAGAGCAGTCGCGTGCAAGCCTGCGCCAAGAAGTGTCGGTCCTGCGCAAAACGCTGGGGCCCGAGCACGAGACGCTTATCGCGTCACAGGCGGACAAGATCGGGTTTAATGCGGAACACGCGCAGATTGACCTGTGGCGGTTTCGCAAGATCAGCCAAGACAACGCTGCCCCGAAACACCTGACAGATGCGCTTGAATTATATGCCGGTCCGTTTCTTGAGGGGTTTCGCATTCGCAGCCAACCCTGGTCTGATTGGGTAACCAAAACCCGAAACGCCGAAGAAGCGTCCGCCTTGCAGATGGGAAGCCGCGCATTGGATCATTGGACTGCCGAGGGTCACGACGCGAACGTGATCAAGACAGCACAACATCTGTGCCGCATTGATCCGACCCATCAGCCAGCGCACCGCGCGCTTGTCCAAGCGTATATCAATCAGGGGAATGACCCTTTGGCCAAGCGCCAGATGGCCCAGTGCATCCAGGACCTCAAGTCCCATTCAAATGCAGAGCCTGCGGCAGAAACTCTGGCTTTGCTTCAAGCATTTGATGAGGGATCACAACGTCCCAAAGGCTCTGCAGCCAGAACGGCGCCAAGAACAAGCACAGCAAAACAAAGGCGACACGTTGCGGTTTTGTCCGTGTGGACCAACAGCCATACAGATGACCCGGAGGATTTCGAGGAAGAAATCACTGGCTTTGCCCAACGCGCAGCACAAGTTATTTCGCGGCATGGCGGAAGCCAGATATTTCATCAGAGCGGCCGCGTTCTGGCGTGCTTCGGGTATCCGTCAATGGACCAGAAAACTGCTGATAGAGCAGTTTATGCGGCGTTTGATATGTTGAAAGCCGTCAATGGCGATGCGGGCGCAGCATTCCAATGCCAAATCGGCATATCGCATGGGCTTGCTCTTGTATTCGGGGATGCAGACCAGCTTAGCGTATCCGGCGCAGTTGTTGGCAATGCCGAAAGGTTGGCACATGCCGCGTCTCAAAACAGTGTTTTTGTAGATGCGGCCATGGCGGGAACCCTGTCGAAGCACATCGTGCTGACGGAAACGCAGGACGGATCAGGTGCAAAGCAGGTGGCCTCAATCCAGAGCTGGACCCCCGCGACCGCGACCGCGATCAAGGCACAAGAACCATATACACGCGAAATGGTAGGACGTGACGCACAGTTTGCCCAAGCGCTGGACCTTCTTGAACAGGCAAAATCCGGCAAAGGCAATGCCGCCGCAATCATCGGTGACGCAGGAGCAGGGAAATCCCGGCTGATCAGCGAAATCTACAAAATTGCCCGCGCCAGAGATTTCGACATCAAACTGTTTCAGGGCAATCCCCATCTGCAAAAGTCAGCTTTGGCACCGGTGATTGACCAGATGTTCCGGGATGGCATGATTGACCGCACAGCAGGTGCATCCCTACGACAAACCATAACAAATAGCTTAACCGCGCTCAGCCCCGAGCTTGGGCAAGCCGCTCATTATTTCGAGCTCTTGTCCGGTGCCGCAGAAGGCGACCGTGAGGCAGTGTCCCATCCAGTGTCAAAGCAGGAAAAGCACGCCGCGCTCCGCTATTTTGCCACGCAAGCGCAAATTGCGACACCGGATCGCCCTGCCCTGTTGATCTTTGAGGATGCGCACTGGTTTGATCCTACCACATGCGAGGCGATATCCTGCCTTATTAATGCGATAAGCGGCACGTCATCTTGTTCATTGTTCGTAGTGCGCACAGGGCAAGCCCCTGAGGTGTTAGACCGTGATCAGGTCCGGCACATTGAACTGCCCCCGCTGGACCCAAACAGCGCAAAGACACTGCTGCGGAGCCAGTCGCCGGGAACACCCATTTCCGATGCTGCATTGGCAAATATCATTGAGCGATCCGAAGGTAATCCGCTCGTTATCGAAGAATTTGCCAAGGCGCTGGAAACGCGCGGTACGATTTCAGTGTCGCTTTCCAAACTGGGTGTCGATGAGGAATTTGTCGCAGCTCCGGATCGGATATTGCCACTGTTGCTGTCGCGGATCGATAAGGTTCCGGGGGCGATCAAGACCCTGCAAAACGCGTCGGTTTTTGGACATCAGTTTTCGCTCGATCAATTGGCACAGGTCTTGGCGACAGGTGCCGTGCCAGAACCCTTGCTAGAGGATCTGGAGAGGGCCGGAATTATCCGAACCTCCGAACATGAGGCCCGCGCCAGTTACACGTTCAAACATGCTTTGATCAGCGAAGCGATCTATTCGACAATCCCGCTGCGCGACCTGCCCGTGTTGCACATTGCTGCCGCGCGGGCGCTGCTATCAGACGAAAACCGCGCGCATGACGCCGAAGTGGCCCGACATTTTCGGGTCGCTAGCGCTTTTGACGATGCCGCGCATTATTTTGAACGCTCAGGCGACAAAGCGGTGCGCGTCGCGGCACATTCTGAGGCCATTTCAGAATACACAGCCGCTTTGAAGGTGCTGGGACGCTCTGCAAACCCCCAAGGTCAGGCGCAAAAAGAACTCTCGCTTAACCGCAAAATTGCCGCGCAGATCATTGGTTTGCGTGGCATTCCCACCGCCGAGGCCATTCCATATTACAAGGCGGCGCAGGATCTGAGCCATGCGCTTTGCAACCATGAAGAAGTTGTGAACGCAGGTTGGGGTTTGTGGAGCATTCACCTCATGGCAGCCGAGCTTGATGAGTGCTTGAAGGTCGCAAATGCGCTCAGGCTTGGCTTGGGAAACGACGCATCAAAAACCGCGCGATTGATTGTGACCTATATGTTGGGCGTCACACATGCGTATCGCGGTACCTTGCCCGAAGCGACATTCCACCTCGAAGGGGTAGCAGAGCTATATTACGAGGGTATGAACGAAGAACTATACAGCCGCTTCGGCATGAACATTGGCCTGACGTCCGATAGTTTTCTGGCATGGGTTTACGCCCTGAAAGGGGACGAACAACTGGCGGACGCCGCGACTGCCAGCGCATTGACCAAAGCGCGCCAAGACAGCAATGGCCTGAACACCGTATTCGCGCATGTTTTTGCAGCAACCAAATGCCTGTTTCTCGGGCAGGTCGAAGCGGCAGGCAATCATGCGCACATTGCCTTGAAAGGGGCCGAAGAAATGCAGTTCAAACAATGGATTGCACAGGCAAAGATGCAGCTTGCACGCATTGCGGATTTACGCGGCGATGCAGGTGCCTTGGCGGCATTGCAGCGCGGCTTGGCTGACCATCTCGCGACTGACAACATGGTCTTGGCGCGGCCCTACGCGCAGGTCTGGATTGCCGAAGCGATGATCCGCCAAAACAGGTTTGGCGATGCGCTGGATGTTCTGGATGATCTGCAAACCTTTACTGAAAAATCAAAAGAGCAATATCTTGAAGTGTGGGCGAAAGAAGTGCGGACGCTTGCATTGGAAATGCTGGCCCGGGACCGTTGAGCGCTGTCAGTTCGAGAAATGTAGCCGACCGACATCTGACTGCCTAAACGCGAGGCCGCCACGCGTCGGTGCCCCGTGTCCGTCTTTTCCGGAGCAATTCTAGCATTGAATTTTCGTCCAAAAAGAAGTTATTTTATAAAATAACAAGCGACTCACTTTTGGGAAGGAATGTGCTTGATGCGCAAACAAGCGGCCACCAGACAATCGGATGTTTTGAAAGTGCTGGAAATGCACGACAAACCCATGACGGCCTATGCCATTCTGGACGAAATGAAACTGGCTGAACCGGGTCTTGCGCCGCCAACGATCTACCGGACATTGGCAGCGCTCACCGAACAAGGTCGGGCACACAAACTGGAGTCGATGAAGGCATTTGTGCCGTGCCGCTGCGATCATAAAGCGTCGGTTCCGGTGCTTGCCGTGTGCGAAGAATGCGGCACCGTCGAAGAACACGATGGAACCGCGCTCTTGCGAGAGCTTGAATCGCTATCCGCGCAATCGGCATTTCACGCCACGCGCCATATCGTCGAAATTCACGGTCGTTGCCAAACCTGCGCGGCCTAAGCCTCAAAAATACACTCTGAAAAGGATCAAGAACATGTTCAGACACGTACCTACCGCCCTCTTAATCCTCACGGCAAGCACTGCGATCGCCGAAGAAACCCGCCAGCTGGACGCCCATGAACACGGTGTGGGCACGCTTGATATCGCTTTTGATGGTGACCGGATCGCAATGGAATTTCACGCACCGGGTGCCGATATTGTGGGGTTTGAATATGCCGCAACAAGTTCGGAAGACCGCGCAAAGGTGGATGCAGCCGTGGCGATGCTGGCGCGGCCACTTGATCTGTTTGCCTTGCCTGCCGCAGCGGGATGCAGCGTTGTACAGGCCAGTGCCTCCTTGGAGAGCGAAGAAGCGCATGATGATCACGGGGACGATAAACACGGGCATGAAAATCACGCAGAGCACAAAGAAGAAGGCCATGACCACGCAGAGCACGCCGCAGAAGGTCATTCAGATCACAGCCATGCAGCAGAGGCGAACCATACCGAATTTCACGCCGAATATATGCTGACCTGCGCGGATCCAGCACAGGCGACCCTTGTTACATTTGCCTACTTCGACGCATTTCCAAATGCGCTTGAGGTGGAAGTTCAGGTGATATCTGATCGGGGTGCGACAGCTTTCGAGGTTGAGCGGGATGCGCCGACGCTTGATCTGCGTGATATGTTCTGAGCGCGGCCCGCAACATGGGTTCAGGCCATCCAATTCTGTCATTGAAGGACGTAAGGTACCGCTGGCCCGGCCGGACGTCCTTTGGTCTCGATATTCCGGATTTTTCTATCGCCCGCTCCGAAAGCGTTCTGCTGTTGGGCGAAAGCGGTTCGGGCAAGTCGACGCTATTGTCGTTGATCTGCGGCACGATCACGCCGCAGGCCGGAAGCGTGACCTTGTCGGGCACGGATATCGCGTCACTTTCAGCGGGCAAGCGGGACAGGTTTCGTGCAGAGCAGATCGGTTTGATATTCCAACAGTTCAACCTGCTGCCCTACGCAAGTGTTCTGGACAACATCCTGCTGCCCTTGCGATTTGCCCCGCAGCGCCGCGCCCGTGCTGGGTCTGCCGCAGATACAGCAAAGTCGCTGTGCATAGATTTGGGATTGCCGCAGGACGCAATCGCCGCTCAAGCCGGAACGCTAAGCGTGGGCCAGCAACAGCGCGTCGCGGCGGCGCGCGCTTTGATCGGCGCGCCGCCCCTGATCATCGCGGATGAACCAACCTCGGCTCTGGATGCCGCGACGCAAGCCACATTTCTGAACCTGCTGTTTGCCCAAGCCCGCGCGTCCGGCAGCACCCTTTTGATGGTCAGCCATGATGCGCGGCTGGGAACGCATTTCGACCGGATGGTGCAAATGTCGGATGTGACCAAACCAGTGCAGGCCGCCGCATGATATTGCGACTTGCCTTGGGCTCGTTGATGGCCCGCGCATTGACCGTTGGCATGACGATCCTTGCCATCGCCCTGTCCGTCGCGTTGTTTCTGGGCGTCGAAAAGGTCCGCACCGGGGCCAAAGCCAGCTTTGCCGATACGATCTCGGGCACCGATTTGATCATCGGGGCGCGGTCAGGTTCGGTGCAACTGTTACTCTATTCGGTATTCCGCATCGGCAATGCGACGAACAATATGACGTGGGAAAGCTACCTCGATATTGCTGCGCGGCCAGAAGTCGACTGGATCGTGCCCATCTCGCTTGGTGACAGCCATCGCCAGTTTCGGGTGATGGGCACCACAAAGGCGTTTTTCGAGCGCTACAAATACCGCGCCGGTCAGTCGCTTGCCGTTGATCAAGGCGCGATCATGAACGATCTTTTCGACGCGGTAATCGGCGCGGATGTGGCCACAGCGTTGAACTACAAAGTGGGCGATCCGATCGTCGTGGCGCATGGGCTTGCGTCGTTCATCGAACATGCAGACCAGCCTTTTCGCGTGTCCGGCATTCTGGAAAAAACCGGAACACCCGTGGACCGGACCGTTATCGTCAGCCTTGAAGCAATCGAGGCCATTCACGTGGATTGGCAAAGCGGCGCAAAGGTTCCGGGGCAATCGACCGCCGCAGATACCATCCGCCAGATGACGCTTGAGCCAAAGGCGGTGACGTCAGCGTTGGTGGGGGTCAACAGCCGCCTGCAAGTGTTCGGCTTGCAGCGCGCCATCAACGAATATCCAAGCGAGCCGCTGCTGGCGATCCTGCCCGGTGTGGCCCTTCAGGAACTTTGGCAGATCGTGGGTATTGCCGAAACCGCATTGGTCGCGGTGTCAGGCATGGTGGTGGTCACAGCGCTGATCGGGATGATGGCCACGATATTTTCCAGCCTGAATGAACGCCGCCGCGAAATGGCAATCTTTCGCGCGATGGGCGCACGGCCCCGCGTGATCCTCAGCCTGCTGGTGCTGGAAGCAGCGCTTATGGCGGCCATCGGTGCCGTGATCGGGTTGGGCCTGCTTTATGCCGGGTTGGTTGTGGCGCAGCCGCTTGTGGACGCGGCATTTGGTCTATGGCTACCGATTGATCCGCCCTCGCTGCGCGAAGTCTGGGTTTTGCTTGCTGTTATCGCTGCTGGCGCAATTGTGAGCTTGATACCCGCATTCCGAGCCTACCGTATGTCGCTCGCTGATGGTATGATGGTAAGGATTTAGCAGAGGGTTTGATACGATGACATTGTCCCGCCGCCACCTCATTACCGCCGCCGCCGCGTGCGCCGCACTGCCGCGCACCAGCCTTGCCGCATCCCCCCGTATTCTCGCTTGGGAAGACCTCATCCCCCCCGGTGTGCCTTACGCTGAAATCATCGGCACAGGCGAAATTGACGCGGTCAAGGACACGTGGTTGCCGGAATTTGATGAAAACGCTACCAAGCTGAACAAGGAACTGCATGGGGCCTATATCAAAATGCCGGGTTATGTCTTGCCGATCGACATGTCCACGGCAGGCGTGACCAGCTTTATCATGGTGCCTTACGTGGGGGCCTGTATCCACACGCCACCGCCCCCCGCAAACCAGCTTGTCTTTGTGGACAGCAAGAAACCATGGCCAAGCGATCAACTCTGGGATCCGGTTTGGGTGACTGGGCGGATGCGCCATGAACTGCAATCCACGACGATTGCGGACATCGGTTATGCGCTGGATGCTGATCTGATCGAGGTTTACGAATGGTGACTTTTGATCGCAGGGCGGTGTTGGCCGCTCTTGCCGCGTTGGCTGCCGTGCCTTCGGCTGCATTTGGCAAGGATTTTGTTGATCTGGACTGGAGCGATCTGCTGCCCGAAGGTCAACAGGCCATACCGCCCATGCTTCAGGGGCTTATAGATCACGACGGCCCGAACCTTTCCAGCAAACAGCCCCCCTCACAAGGCGTGCGAACCGACTGGAATGGTGAAATTATACGATTGCCGGGGTTTATCGTTCCGATTGATTTCTCCGGCACGGGCGTCACCGCCTTTATACTGGTGCCGTTTGTTGGCGCGTGTGTGCACGTCCCACCGCCGCCCGCGAACCAACTGGTCTTTGTGACGACCGAAAAACCCTATGAAAGTTCGGGCCTATTTGAGGCGGTGAATGTTATCGGCATGTTTGGTACGGCTTCGATGTCCACCCAACTGGCTGATATTGCCTACGCTCTTTCAGCGGATCACATTGAGCCGTTCTAGGCAGGAAATGGTGCCGTTGACCGGTGTGTTGAACGTTCACTTTGCCCGTTTGGCGGGGCTGGGCTGCCGATACTGGGTGGTACTGGATTTGCCCCTACCGCGTCGAGACAAGCCATCGTTATCGGCGTGCAGCTTGGTTGCAAACACAATGGCACAGTCCTGATGTGATCAGGGTTATGCATCGGAGTCCCTTATCCCCAAAAGCCTAGCCTGCTGCCAAAAATTTTCTGTCAGAAGAATTGATCCATATCATGCAACTTTCGGGGTTCCGCTTCTACTCTTGGGGAACCAAACAGAAGGAAAGATGATGAAACAGTTTCTCCGCTTTATGGTTGCTCTGCTCTTGATCCCGAACGGGGCGTTCGCGCAGGATATTGACGCGGGTGCAGCACTTTATGATGATCATTGTGCCGTCTGTCATGGTTTGGAAGCACGCGGAAATGGTCCGCTTGCCCCTGCCCTTTTGCTACAACCGCCAACACTAAACGACTTGGCAACACGGCACGGCATGTTCCCGACATCGCGCATAGTGATGCGGATTGACGGGCGTGATCCGCTTGTCAGTCATGGCTCTCCGATGCCGATCTACGGTCCGTTCTTTGAAGGCACAGACGCCGCGTTAAAGGCGGAAACGGGGCAACCCATCATGACGAGCCAGCCCATCGTCGATCTGGTCGGATATCTGCAGAGCATTCAGGAATAATGGTCGAAGTTTGGTTGATCAACTTCTGGTTAAGCCGCCTGAATGGCCCAGTCCGACATGCTTGGCAAAAGGCCATCCAGCACAGCTTGAAATACCGCAACGATCACCTTGGGATCATCACTGGCGACAGCGCTTGATTGCGTAAACCGGCGCGATGCGACGACGCGTTGATCCCTGTCGTTGATGATCGTTAGGTCAAGCGCCACTTGCACCTCGAACCTACCATCGCCCAATACCGCCACCTCGAATGCGTCGATGCGCACCAACAGTGCCTTGTCCGGTATCGGGCCTGCGTCGGTGCGCCCAACATAAGCGATACGGCCTGTTTCGGAAATACTGCGGATCAACAGGGATTGAATGACTGCGGGCAATTCATCGCTCCAGCGGGCGTCGGGCAGGTATGTAATCGCCGCAGGATCAGGTTTGATCATGATCCGGTCCGTCGCAAGCGCAGCCGTGGCTTGGGGTTTTGCGACCAACAATGTGCGTGATTTGCGCGCCCCCGTCTTTGCCCCCGGCCCAGGCCGCAGATCATAGGTGTCCAACGGTTTGGCCGCAGCGTTCAGCGATGTAATGGCAGAGCAACCGCTGAGGGCGCAGACGCCCCCGATAAGGGCGATACGGCGGGTCAATCGGGACATGATCTATCTCCTGTATTCGGGGACGCGGCCGTCCAGAATGAACCGCGCGGGGTCGCGTTCAATCCGGCGTGTCAGATCGCCAAGGGTTTGCACCAGCGTACGCGCCTCTGTCGCAAGTCGTGTCAGTTCGGGCAAGCCTTTGCCCGCAAAATCACCGATGCCGGGGGTGGCTTGCGCGACGGCCGTCTGAATTTGGCGGGCCACCGCATCGCTGCGGGCAATCAGCGCACGCAGCGATGCGGTGATTTCGGGAATGTCGTTGGTCACATCGGTGACTGCCTTGCTGATCTGGGCAGACGCGGAGCGGATATCCGTCATTGTCGGACCAAGATCGGTGTCCAGAATGTCAGTGGCCGCGTCAAAAGTGGTTTGCGCGGAGCCAAGCGCGCCTTCGGCCACCTGCAATGTCGTGTCTAACGTCGCAAGGCTGCTTTGCGCTTTGACAAACAGCGCATTGGCCGAGGCGATGGCCTGCTGCGCCTCTTCGGCCATGGGATCGAACCGATCCGTCAGTCCCGTCAGGTTTGCCGCAACATCCTCGACCGCTTTGCTGGCACTTGCGACACCGGTTCGAATGTCGGTCATAATCGCTGGCACATCGTTCAGAACAACCGCTTGTATCGTCGCAATCGCGTTCTTGGCGTCCGCCAGAACAACGCGGGCCTCCGATACCAACAATGTGCCGTCCCCGTCGACGAGAATGTCAAAGCTGTTCGACGCTTCGGTCACAGCGATAAACGCGGTGTTGGCTTCCTTCATCGACCCTTCAAGCTCGCTCAACCGAGCGTTCAACAGGCCAGCCGTTTGCGCAAATCCGTCAAGTGTTGCGCCAGATCGCGATTGCAGATCAGCAATGGCCGCATTGGTCAGCGCGGCGGCCTCGGCCATTTGTTCAAGGATATCGGGCACCTGTTCTTTCAAAAGCAGCGTCGCCTGATCAAACGTCGTTTGAGCGCTGCCAATCGCATCGACTGAACCGGCCAATGCCTTGTCCGCCGTTTCAAACGCCCCTGTTGCCGCGGCCATTGTACTGTCGGCCTGTTCAAGCGTGTTCGTGACCGACGCGCCAATTGTGTCCAAACGGTCCGTGAACAATGTGATCTGTGCGGTCGCATCACGCACCGTGCCCGATATCTCGGAAAAGTCATTCAAAGCCTGATCCAGACGGCCCGAAGACGCATCCAGATTGCGCAGGATATTCGTAACATAGGTCTGGTTTTCCGGCCCGGTCAAAACCTGGAACTGTTCCAGCAGTCTGGTCGCTTCCTCCAGCAAATCGGGCGCATCCTCCACCAGTGATTGCAAGCTGGAACGCCGCGACGGGATAATCCGCCAGCCTTGTGCATTTTCGACCAGCGGCGGTGCCGAAGGCGTGCCACCCGACAGTGATATATAGGCAACGCCTGTCACGCCTTGGGATTGCAACTGCGCGATGGTGTCGGAGCGGATCGGTGTGTCCGCCTCAATCTCGATTGTGGTGAACACCTTTGAGGGGTCTTCATCCGCAATGCGCAAGCCAATGACGCGGCCCACGGAAATACCGTTGAAAAACACATCGCCCGATGGATCAAGACCCGACACATCTTCGAGCAGGATGCCATAGTTCTGATATTGCTTGTTCACCTGAACGCTGGCCAACCAGATAAAGAACGCCAGCGTGCCCAGAATGGACAGCAGTGTGAAGATGCCAATCAGGATGTAATTCGCACGGGTTTCCATCAGTGCGCCCCGTCTTGGGTGGCCGTCGACAAAGCGGCGCGCGCGCGCGGTCCGTGGAAATACTCATGCACCCAAGGATGATCGACCTGCAACATTTCCTCCATAGACCCCACGGCCAGCACCTTTTGATCCGCTAACACCGCAATGCGGTCACAGATCGCATGCAGACTGTCCAGATCATGCGTCACCAGAAAGACGGTTAATCCCAGCGAGGCCTGCAATTGTTTGATCAGGATATCAAACGCCGCAGCACCGATGGGATCAAGCCCCGCAGTCGGTTCATCCAGAAAGACAATCTCGGGGTCCATCGCAATGGCGCGCGCAAATCCCGCGCGTTTGCGCATTCCGCCAGACAGCTCGGAAGGGTACTTTGCCATCGCGTTTTCAGGCAAGCCAACCATGCGAACCTTTATCCCTGCCAATGTTTCACGCACGGCATCATCCAGGCTCAACTGCTCGCGCATCGGCGCCTCGACGTTCTGGCGCACGGTAAGCGACGAAAACAGCGCACCGTCCTGAAACATCACACCCCACCGGCGACGCAAGGCGCGGAACTGCGCGTCAGACGTTGCGCGCACGCTTTCACCAAACACTTCGATCTGTCCAGCCTGCGGTTCAAGCAAACCGACGATGGCGCGCAACAGTACCGATTTACCGGTGCCAGAGCCGCCGACAACGCCGATGATCTCACCGCGCCGCACATCCAGATCCAGACCGTCATGCACCGTGTGCGTGCCAAACCGCGTCACCAGTCCGCGCACCTTGATGATGGGATCATTCGCCATTTGCATCACACCCCCACCACCGCAAAAAAGATCGAGAACATCGCGTCCACCACGATGACCATGAAGATTGATAAAACCACAGACGCAGACGTCAACCGACCCAGTGATTCAGCATCCCCGCCCACCTTCATACCCTGATAACACCCTATAATCCCGATAATCAGTGCAAAGAACGGCGCTTTGATCATACCAACGCTAAAGTGCCAGACGTCCGTGTTGCTGACCAGCCGCGTTTGAAACACCGCAGGCGAGACGCCAAGTTCGATCCATGACATAAGCGCGCCACCGACCAACCCCGATATATTGGCGATCAACCCCAGCGCAGGCAGCATCAGCATCAAGCCAAGGACGCGCGGCACAACAAGGATCGTCACCGGATCGAGGCCGAGGGTGCGCATCGCGTCGATCTCTTCGCGCATTTTCATCGACCCGATTGCTGCTGTAAACGCCGATCCTGAACGCCCCGCGACGATAATCGAGGTCAGCAAGATACCAAGTTCACGCAGGATCGAGATTGCGATCAGGTCGACCACGAATACCTCTGCCCCGAACTGGCGCAATTGGGCCGATCCCTGAAAGGCGAGAACCACGCCGATCAGGAACGCCATCAACGCGACAATCGGCACCGCGCTTACCCCGATTTCCTGACAGTGATGTACCACAGATGTCAGGCGCAGGCGGCTTGGGTGGCGGATGATCCCGCCCAGTGTCGCAATCACCTGCCCCAGAAACGACGTCAGTTCGACCGTCATGCGAAACCCGCGCGTGACTTTCTGGCCAAAGACCTCAAAGCGATCCGCAATGCTTGGCCGCCCTATGCGAGGTTGGTCATCGGGAGGCATGTTCTGCTCAACCGTTTTGAGCAGTTGTCCCTGAGCAGATGTAGCACCCGTTATCTCAAGCACGATGCCGCGCTGTGCTGCCCGCGCGCGCTGATCGACAAGGAACCACGCACCAGCAGTATCCATCTGGGACAGCGATGATATATCAATAGATGTTGTTTGGTCCGGAATGTCAGGATGGCCTTTGTCCCTGAGCTGCATCAAGGTGTCGATCAGCAAATGGCCCGCTAACGTAAGCTTCCCTTCCGAAACTGAAACACTGATCTTTTTGTCGGGCAGGGCAACAAGGTCGATCATGCGATGGTGCCGTATGAATTGACGGTAAAGCGCTGCATGCGGCTACTTGCCCAAAGCGATTGAGCGCTTGGATGAAACCTTGAAATCGGTGGCTGGTAGCTTGAGACGTTCAACAAATGTCATACTTTCACCAGCCAAGATTTCTCTGCACATAGAAACCGTTTAGCCAACACTTTGGCAATTGCGTTGATGCAGATCAATCAACATCATCCCGGTTTGTAACAGTGTTGCAAGGAGACTTTTCGCACCTTGTCCTTTGCAATTAACGGAGATTTCCAAAGCATGCATGTTCCTCCCCCTCTATTTGCAATTGTCCTTGCAGTGCTGTTGTCCGCCTGCACGCAGTCCTCTAACGCTGATGGCGGCACGAACAAGCGCGGACAGCTTGTCTACGCCAAAGAATGTTCGCAATGCCATGGCGCATCTGGTGAGGGAGGCGGGCCTGCGTCCCTTGGTTTGGGTGTGGTGCCCCCTGATTTGATCGGGCTGAGCCAACGCAACGACGGTGCATTCCCAAGAGAGTTTGTCAGGCGGTTCGTTATGGGGTTGCTGGAAAAAGATGATCCCGCCTCAGCGATGCCCGAATTTGCGTCTGTCGGTTTGCAGCACGTCTATCCAAATGGTGGTGCCGACGGTGAGGTGCTTGAGGCAGATTTCGAAGACATGCTTGATTATCTGGAATCTATTCAAAAGTAGTTGCTGCCGACAAGCGCAGAGGCGCTCACCCACAACATCAACGGCCCGGCCCTAACGTTGGTGGCATGGCTTGCAGCGCAAGCGCTGCCCCAATGGGAATACCAGATCAATGGCACCACCATCGGCGCAAGCTTATTTTTTTGAACGGGTCAGACCCTTTGCAACCCTATGGGGCGTTCGGCGGGACGCGCGGCGCAACAGCTAGGCGCGGGTCGCGCAGCGTTTGCACAAAGGGGCGTAGAGGACCGCATTCAACCGCGCCTCTGAGATGGGTTCTTCACACTTCTTGCAAATTCCGTAACTGCCATCCTTGATCCGCTCCATGGCAAGATTGAGCAAACCAATTTCCTTTTGTGCAGCCATCCCAAGGCCTTCCAGCACCTCGTCATCTTCGAGGTCGATAGATTGGTCGTTCATATCCGCAGACTTGGGTTCGCCAAGCTCATGATCGACTTCATGCATCCGCGTATCAAGCTCTTGCAGCCGTGCCGAAATCAACTGTTCATAGTGGTTAAGGTCAAGCATGTTTGGTCCTCAATTGGTTTGTGAGATTAAAGATATCGGCAAACAAATCCTGCGGATTGATACGCATCAATAACTCTCGGGCCTAGGGGCGACGCGCGCGGGTCGGAAAGTTGAAAACCTCCACCAGAAAAGCCGTGAACAGACCAAAGGTCAGCAGTCCGTGGGTTGCCGTCATACCGGCCAGCAAACGCCAGCCCGGTTCAAGAACAACGTCGCCGTAGCCGACGGTCGTGAACGATGCGATCGAAAAATAAAGCGCAGGTTCAAGTCCGTCGAACAACCCAAGCACGATGTAGAGCGCCGCCCATCCCCAGACCGCGCTGGTCAGGACAAGCAGTATCCAAAGCCCTGCAATACCCAGATCAAAAACCAGCGGCAGCCGCGCATAGCCAAATGCATTGGTATCATCCAGCCACCGCAACATCCGTGCGGCGATGCCAAAAAGCATGATGGATAGCGCCAAAGAGCCAATCATCATGCTGGACCCGATGAAAAGGGCAAAGAACATTCCTTTGTCCCTTTCCGCTTGGTTTACTCGGCCGGTTGCGCGTTGTCAGTCCGTGCTGCAGCCCGGTCCGATAAGGCGCGAGTGACCAGCATCCCTGCAATGAGGGCCGCCACAAAAATAACCACGTCGGCGTTCATTGTACCCAATGCAGGCAAGGCACCACCGGGGCAAAAGCCAGCGATCCCCCAACCCACGCCAAAGATACCAGAGCCCGTTAGCAACCGGACATCAAGCCGCCGGTTCTGCGGAAGATCAAAGGACGGCTCGAAAACGGGGGCCTGCCTGCGGAAAACCAAATGATACCCGATGAAGGTGACGATGACAGCGCCCCCCATCACAAAGGCAAGACTGGGATCCCAAGTGCCCGTGATGTCAAAGAAATTGATGACCTTTGCCGGGTTCGCCATACCGGACAATGAAATGCCTGTGCCAAACAGAATACCGGTGAGAAAAGTCAGAATGTGCCGCATGGTTCAGGCTCCTATCATATGACGGATGACGTAGACGGTCAGACCGGTCGTCAACATGAATGTCCCCGTCGCGGCAAACGATCTGGGCGACAGCCGCGCCATCCCGCACACGCCGTGACCCGACGTGCACCCGCTTCCTAATGTGACCCCGATACCGACCAGAAAACCGCCCAACAACAACAGCGGCGTGGTCGCGGGCACTTGAATCGTTGGCAATTGACCCGCCAGCAACAGGTAGACCCAAGGGCCCACAAACATGCCGGCCAGCAACAAGAACCGCCATGTCCAGTCATACTTGCTGGCAGGCAAGAGCACACCGGCCAAGACGCCGGTTGCGCCCATAATACGCCCCCGCAACAGCATCAAGCTAACCGCAGAAAGACCAATCAAAATGCCCCCCGTCAGCGATGCGATGGGTGTAAATGCGGTCTCCATCAGTTCAGCTTGCAAGTTGACATACCGAGCAGTCGGTAGAGCGGGCAAAACCGGAAAAGCGCGGTCGCGACAAGGATGATGCCGACCGCCATGCTGGCGTATGCGAGGGCAGCATTTGACCAAATGGCGGGGATATTCAAAAGCGGCGCAAAGAACAGAACAAGGCCTAGAATGCCCCGTAAGATGCGGTCCATATTTCCAACATTAGCAGACATGTCTTTCTCCTTTTTGAATCTGTTTCTACAAGTATGCGCCACATGGCGCTGGTCTGTCGGTGACAATGTCACAAGGGCCTGTTTTCAAGGGGCATGGGCCAGCCGCTCTATTGCTGCGAGATCACGCAACTCTATCTCTCCCCGGCTCAGGTTCACCCAGCCCCGGCGTTCAAATTCCTTGAGCTGTCGCGAGATCACTTCGCGGGCGGTTCCCAATTCAGTTGCAAGCTGTTGATGTGTGAGGCGTAAAACAGCTTTGCCGTCCTGCAGTTCAAGCAATTTTTGCGCGACGCGAATGTCCATCCGCTTGAAGGCTATCTCTTCGATCACCATGAACAAGTCCGTGATCCGTTTTGAATATGCCTCAAACACAAAGGCGCGAAATTTCTTGGAAATCGACATCAATTCGTCAAAGACATCGCGCGGGATCATGATCGCGTCGACATCCGTTTCGGCGATGCCCTCGGCGGAATAGTCTTCAAACGCCAGCAAACATGCCGTTGTCAAAACGCAGCTTTCACCCGCATGCACGCGATAAAGCACGATCTCGCGACCGGCTTCTGACAATTGCTGCACCCGTACGGTGCCCGACACCAGCAGCAGCAGATTTTCAGCAGGGTTGCCCGGCCCGAATATCAATGCACCTTTGTTAAGGGTTATCTGCCGTGCCCGTTTATCCAGAAGGTAGGACACATCGTCAGATATCCCTGCAAGCCCCGGAAAAGCCGTCCGCCATGAGTTTGTCATCAACATAAACATCACCTGTTTTTCATTCTTCTTAAAACACGCTGTGAATTTATCGTTGATTTAAATCAACGGAAAACCCTTGGCAGCATCTCGGAGATATCCTCTGCGATCAAACCGGGGCCAAATGCATCTGCACAGCGAAAATGCAGATCGGCAGCAATTGCCGCAGCCTCGAACCCGTCAAACCCCCGTGCCAGAAGGCCAGTCACAAAACCTGACAGAACGTCCCCCGATCCGGCGGTCGCAAGCCAGCTTGTGTGGTGAAACGGCTTGGAAGAAACAACCAAGGGCCTGTGGTCAGGAGAGGCAATAACCGTCTCGGGCCCTTTGAACAGAACAACGCAACCCGCCTTGTTCGCGGCCGCTTGGGCAAGGGACACGCGGCAGGACGTTGTGGCGAATACCTCGGGGATAAACCGGCGCAATTCGCCCTCGTGCGGGGTCATCACGCTGTGGCTATTCGAGATTTCAGGCAGGTTTGCCGCTGTGCCAGATATCGCCGTGCCAGATATCAATGTAATTGCATCCGCATCAATACATGTCGGAAGCCCAAGCCCCAGAACAACCGCAAGGCGGTTTCGACTATCGCCCTCCAGCCCCAAGTTTGGCCCGACACAGATTGACCGGGGTTTGATCGCGTTAAGGTGGTCCTCAAGGCTGGCATCTGTTGCATAGGTTTTGACCATGACCGCGTTCAACTGGGCTGCATGTTCGGCCACGGCGTCTTGGCTGCACACAACGCTGACCACGCCCGCCCCGATGCGCAACGCACCCTGTGCAGCCAGTCTTGCGGCGCCACCCTGCCCTGCGGGACCTGATACGATTGCCGCGTGGCCGTAGCCATATTTATGCGCATCGCCTGATTTCCTCAGCGCATCCCAGCGCGCTTCTGTCATTTCAAAGGCAGTTGTTCGAGGTTCTAGAGTTGCCATTTTCAGCTCCCGCTTGGGCTGGGCCAGTTAGGTGTCAGGGACCAGAGGTTTGCAGCCCCGGAAATGAGGCCATACAACCCGATCGCAAGTCTGACGTCCATCTTGGCCCTGCTAAGAAGGCATATTCGCGCAAAAGTTGATGGCGCCCAAGACCAATCACGCATCGCCTTGGTATTCTGTTTTACAGATCTTCGTTGCCCACGGATACCGATGTGACGTTTGGGTTCACCAGCGGCGGCCATAATGGCGGCATTCTGTCCGCACCGCGCCATGCGCGCCGCATTGAGCGCAACGGTTAAAAAGGCGCAGCACTCCGGTTCAGAACCTTCAAACTGTGCCTTTTGACATACCAGATGTGGCACCCCGCAGACAGATTACAGGTCAGAAACACGCGTTTTATTTGCCTGCTTTGGGCGCGAAAGCTCTGGTGCTCATATCAACCAACTTGCCTGTTTCTTCCCTGTACTGGTCCATTGCTTTTTGCATGAACTGAGACTGGATATGTTGCAGTTCAGCCGGATCTTTGCAGTGCAGGATTTCGTGCTGGGTCTTTACGTCTTCTTTGATCCTGTCGGCGACAAAGCCCAGCACCTCGGCGCTCATATCGCTGAACGCTTCGATCCACGCAGTGCCCATGCCCATCATGTTGCCAAAGCCCGCTTCCTGAAGCTGGGCCATTGCGTCAACAGGCTCTGCCTTTGCAGATTTTTCGGAATCTTCAGTCTGGGATTTATCGGCCATTTCAGGTCCTCCGTTTGGTAAGGTTACACATGTTAAAATAGGCCAGAATTCCATGGCGGGTTTGACATACCTCAATCCCAAAACGGTCATTCCCCGCGATACTAAGCGCATGACCCAAGATCACGGACACAGCCACGATGAGATCGCCGCCCGCCTGACAACCGGCCAGCGACACAGCAACCTCAAAGACATGATATACGGCGGTATCGACGGGGCGGTGACGACCTTTGCGATTGTTGCAGGTGTCGAGGGCGCAGGTCTGTCCCCCAATATCATTGTAGCGCTTGGGCTGGCAAATATCCTTGCAGACGGGTTTTCGATGGCAGCAAGCAATTATTCCGGCACCAAGGCTGAACTGGATGACCGCAAGCGCATCATTCAGATCGAAGAACGCCATATCGCGCAGCACCCCGAAGGAGAGATGGAGGAGCTGCGACAAATTTTGCAAATGCGCGGCCTATCCGGTGACGTTCTCTATCAGGCGACGCAGGAAATCTCCCAAAACCGCGAAAACTGGATCGGCTTGATGCTAACCGACGAATACGGGTTGGCGCGCGATGATCCCGAACCGCTGCGCGCGGCCCTTGCGACATTCGCGGCCTTCTTGATGGCGGGTTCTGTGCCACTGATCCCGTTTCTGTTTGGCTTTCAGAATGCCTTTGCCACATCTGTTCTCGCGACGCTTTGTACCTTTTTCGTCATTGGTGCTGCCAAAAGCCATTGGTCGCTAGCCAAATGGTGGCGTTCGGGGACCGAGACACTGTTGATAGGCGGTGTCGCAGCAATATTGGCGTACGTCGTAGGCGGGCTTTTTCATGCCTGAAGGCCCAAGTTGAGCGATATCAATTGCCCGCCGCGCAACAACAATATGCTTGAGGTAAACGCGGAGCCGACCATGTTTTCAAATGCGGTAAAACTCTTTTCCCTCCAAGGGTTCGACATCAAGGTCGATCCCAGTTGGTTGATCATCGCATCTTTGGTAACGTGGAGCCTTTCGCAACACTACTTCCCCGGCGTTCTACCCGAAGCATCCGGCACAGCGCACCTGACAATGGCTGTGATCGGGATGTTTGGGTTGTTTGCATCACTCTTGGCCCATGAAATGGCCCATTCGGTTGTCGCACGGCGCTTGGGCGTTCAGGTCAAAAGCATCACATTGTTCATTTTTGGCGGGGTGGCCGAGCTTGGCACAGAACCATCATCCGCACGTGACGAGCTGTGGATCGCCATCGCAGGCCCCCTGATGTCGTTTTTCTTGGCGCTTGGCTTTTGGACGTTCGCGCAAATGGCATGGCTGGTTTCCGGCTCTCGCGCTATTGTCGAAGTGTTGTCATATCTGGCGATAATCAATCTGGTGCTGGCCGTTTTCAATATGGTGCCAGCCTTTCCGCTTGATGGCGGGCGGGTGCTGCGGGCCTATCTGTGGCACCGGACCGGCGATGTGCTGGTCGCGACCCAAATTGCGGCAAAGTCAGGCGCATTTTTTGGCTATTTCCTGATGGCGCTCGGGGTTCTGGCGCTGTTTCATGGGGCAATCGCTACAGGTCTTTGGCAGGTGATGATCGGGGGCTTTGTTCTGATCGCAGCGCGCGCAAGCTATACCTCGCAGTTGGCCCGGACGGCATTCAAAGGCAAGACTGTGCGTGCCCTGATGGCGCGTAACCCCGTCACTGTTGGACCCGACATAACGCTGTCCGCATTCGTCAATCAAATCATGTTGCATCATGGCATCAATTTCGTCCCGGTCATCGAAGGGGACGTCCTGCTGGGGCATATAGATCAATCTGTTCTCGCAGGCATTGACCGCGAAAACTGGGGGAACACGCGTGTTGGCGATGTGTTTGTTGGCCTGGATCAAAGCGCAATGGTTACGCCGGATCTGCCGATTTCGGGTCTGTTGGAAATTATCGCAAAAACGGACCGCCGCAAGTTTCTGGTCGTATCTGATCACCATTTGATCGGGGTCATCACACTCGCGGACCTAACGGAGTTTTTGAGCCACAGTGGTTTCACGGAAAATCCACAGAAATCCGCATCAAGACACTGAAAAGCGGCCCTGCTTGGCAAGGCCGCTTGGTCGCACAGACATGTCGATCTAAACCAACGAAAGGGTCGCGCATTTTGCCAAATGATTGATACGCTGCGTTGTGCTGCCCAGAACCAGACTGGAAATCCCGCTAAGCCCGCGGCGGCCCGTTACGATCAGATCTGCACCAATCTTATCAGCATGCGCCAGAATTTCGGTGGATGCATCGCCATGCGGCATGTGTGTCTTAACATTTTCAAATTTGACATCTGCCGCAATGATAAGGGCCTCGTCGATGACCTTTTGACCCGCCTTTTCGATCTCTTCGAATGACGGTTTGGTAATCGCAGCGTGATATCCAGATACAGCACCAACGACGAAGGCGGCCGTTTCTGCATGCGGCACATGCATCAGTGTAACCGTGCCTGAATAAAGCTTTGCCAGATCGAACCCGACACGGGCCGCCTTCTTGGACTTTTCTGACCCATCCAGGCCCACAATGATTTGTCTGAACATTTTATATCTCCGATTGCTTGGTCAGTGTCTCTGACTCTAGATGGCGATCAATTCGCCGGGATGTCTTTGGAACTGACCGGCCCATTGCGCCTAAATGGCGTTGGCAAAGCCGCAGCTATTGATCAATTCCACTTTACTCTGCGCGACTGCGGCCCGCCCCTAGGACCTCGCATTGGCCCAAACGATCCATGTCAGGGCGGCTTTCAACTTCGCCTCCGTAATTGTGTCCATCACGAATTTGGCAGATCAGGCCCGCACCGCTTTGATCGAAGTCAATTCAGCCTTGCCCCTGTCGCGCCGCATTTGGCAGGATGATCAAAAGGAACGGTGCACATGACCAACCCCTACGAAGACAGCGCGGCTTTGCACGCGATCCTTGAGGCCGCAGTGGATGCGATCATCGTGTCAGACGGGCAAGGGGTGATTTTGCGGGCCAATCCGGCGGCGGCAAAAATGTTCCACTACGACGTCGCTGAAATGATCGGGCAAAGCGTGAACATGCTGATGCCGCAGGCGTTGGCCGATCTGCATGATGGCTTTATGGCGCACCATGTCGAGACGGGCGAAAAGCGGATCATCGGGGTCGGGCGCGATGTTGAAGGCCAGCGCAAAGACCGCTCCGTTTTTCCACTGCATCTTTCGGTGGGTCACTCAGAGGTGGCTGGCGCGCGTATCTTCATAGGCATTTTGCACGATTTGACCCACCGCAAAGCAACCGAAGACGCGCTCGCGCGGTCGCAGCGGCTGGATGCCATTGGCCAGATGACGGGGGGCATTGCGCATGATTTCAACAATTTATTGACCGTGATCGTCGGTAATCTGGAACTGCTGGAAATGCGCGGTGCCGACACACGCCAATTGCCGTTGATTACAGACGCGCTTGAGGCCGCTGAACTTGGTGCGGATCTGACATCCCGGCTGATGGTTTTTGCGCGCAGAAGCAGTCTCAAACCAGAGCGGGCGGACCTGCGGGAAATTTGCTCGGATACGCTCGCGCTTCTTGGGCGCACAATGGGCGCCACCTTTCATATCAGAACCGATTTTGCCGATGATCTGGACATGGTGATGATTGACCCTGTGCAGTTGCAATCAGCGCTGATGAACCTCGCACTGAACGCGCGCGATGCGATGGGTGCGGGGGGTGAGCTGCTGGTCTCGATCCAGAACGTGACCATTGACGATGCATATATGGCGCAGGAAACCGATATCGAGGCCGGTAATTATGTGCGCCTGTCCATCAGCGACGATGGCGCGGGCATGAGCGTGGAGGCACAAAAAAGAGCATTCGAGCCGTTTTTTACGACAAAGTCTGACAGCGGCGGTTCCGGATTGGGGCTGGCCATGGTCTATGGCTTTGTGCGGCAATCGGGCGGGCATGTGACCCTTTACAGCGAGCTGGGCCTTGGAACCAGTTTTGGTCTCGATTTTCCAGCTTTGGCAAAGGGCGACACTGAAGGTTCGGTGACTGAAGCCAGCGTAGAGACCCCGTCCGCGATGCCGCGCGGTGCTGGCGAAACCATTTTGATCGTAGAAGACAATCCAAAGGTGCGTAAACTGTCCATCGAACGCATTCGCGATCTTGGGTATGGCACGATGCAGGCTGAAAGCGGTGACCGAGCTTACAGGATGCTACAAGACGGTGCCGAGGTCGATCTGGTGTTTTCGGATCTGGTGATGCCGGGGGAGTTGAACGGATATGACCTAGCCGCGAAAATCTCGGCGGAGTTTCCAAGGCTCAAAGTGCTGCTGACCTCTGGCTACGCCAGTGATGTTGTCACCAACGCAATGGCCCGCGGGCAGTCCTATGATATCTTGCACAAGCCCTACCGCCAGTCCGAATTGGCGGCGCTGCTTCAGGCGCTTTTGGCTGGTGGTTCTGACGGCTGAGCAATCTGCACCTCACAGGCAAGCGTATACCCGACACCGCGCACTGTTTTTATCAGCTTCGGTTCTGACGGGTCACGCTCGATCTTTTTGCGCAGACGCGCGATCTGGTTGTCGATGGCTCGGTCCAGCGGGTTCCATTCGGTGCCCCCTGTCAGGTCCATCAATTGATCCCGTGACAAAACCCGTTTGGGCCGGTTCAGAAAAACATCCAGCAGTTTGAAATCACCGCTGGTCAGTCCGCATTCGGTACCATCGCGGTCCAGCAGTCTCATCTGATCCGGCATTGCGATCATCCCGTCAAAGCAAAAATGCGCGCTTTCTAAGAATTGGACCTGAATGCCTGCCAATGCACCCGCGACATCTTGCAACACCGCCGGCGTCGTTTCGGCCCGTCGCAGCACACTTCTGATCCGCGCAATCACTTCGCGCACATGAAAAGGTTTGGTGATGTAATCATCCGCCCCGACCTCAAGCCCGACAACGCGGTCAATCACGTCTTCTTTGCCCGTCACCATGATAATCGGAACCTGAGATTTCCGCCTGATTTGGCGCGCCAGTTCAATGCCGTTATCTGAGCCCAGATTAAGGTCCAGTGTAATCAGGCTGATCGCAGAGGTTTCAATGATCCGCATCGTTTCAGCCGCCGTTTCAGCCTCAGATACACCAAAACCGTCATCCTCGAGCACATTGCGCAAGAGGTTCCTGATCTTGGGGTCGTCATCGACGACTAGGATCATCTGCTTGGTCATATGGCATCCTTCGGTTCGACAAGAACAAGGCAACACTACGGAAATCATATGGGGTTTATTGCGGCACACCCGTGCGGCTGATACAAAATGATACAAAAACCCGCCCTACGAGAATAATCCAGATTACATTCAAGACGCAAGGTGACCTCAAATCATAAAGGAGGCTCACCGCGATGTACGTCACAATTCCTACCGAAAACGCTGCCCAGTCTGCATTTGCACCGCTTGCAACAACCCTGCCGCAAACCGCCGAAGCCCGCCTGAAATCCGGCGCATATCTGTATTATGAAGGGGACAATGTTGAATGGCTTTATCAGGTTACCAGCGGTGTTTTGCGGCTGACACGTCTGCTGGCTGATGGCCGCCGTCAGGTTATCGCGTTCGGGTATCCCGGTGATATTGTTGGCTTTCCGTCTGCAGACATCCATCACACCGATTGCGAGGCGTTGACCGACGTGCGCTTGCAGCCCTTCCGCCGTTCTGCCCTTGAGAGTGGCGAGGGCGACCCTGAATTGCACAAAGCCCTGCTACAGGCCGCATTGCGTGAAATCAGCGGCATGCAAGACCATTTTATGATGCTGGGGCGGAAATCGGCCAGCGAAAAACTGGCGTCGTTTCTGTGCGTTCTGACAGAGCGTGTTGGCAAAGACCTGGGCGCTTACAGAACGATAACGCTGCCGATGAGTCGCTCTGACATTGCTGATTTTCTGGGTTTGACCACTGAAACCGTCAGCCGGACGTTCACGCAGTTGCGCAAGAGCAAGATCATCGCCATCGAGAACATCCATACCATTATCGTTCAACGGCCAACGGCCTTGTTGGGGTTGTCACTGGGCGACCGCGACTGACACGCGCAAACGGCTGCTGCATTTCTCAAACGCCACGGGGATAGACATCTCCGTGGCGTTTGCTTGTTACCTAGGGTGCAGGCCACAGATCACGGATCGCCGTCGGCAACGTGGCGCGAATGTCTTCGACCTCGCCCAGGCTGAGGCGGTTGTTCAACAGGTCAAAGACACATTTGATGTCATCGCGTCCCCGGTATTCTTCTGCCTCGTCCATCTGGGCCGTGATTGCCCCGATGAAATCATCCACGTTGCGTTCCTTTGTCAGGGTAAGCTTTGGCACCCATCCCTCAAAAAAGAAGCCGCGTATCATAATCGGTAACTGCGCTGACACCTGCGCCATTTCATTTACCATCAGATGATCCCTGACATGCCTCAATGTAACCCGCATGAGACGCAGTGCGCTGCGCTTTGACGACCAGCCAAGGCGCGCTGCCAGTTCATTAATCCATTCATGGGTCAAATGAACACTGTGGTCGATGACTTCCAAACCTTGGGCTGTCATGGGTTTTCTCCTGTTTCAGATCAGTCTTTGATAGGTTTCATGTCGACGTCCAATGCAACGCCCGGATTGCCGAGCATGGATTGGAAAACCGCGCGCGTCATCGCACCTATGCCAAGCAGGACCAGCGTATAATTGGCCACCCAGCCTACGAACGGGATGAAGTTCAGCAGAGCGACAAGAATGATCGCAGCCGCCAGCACCAGCAAACGGGCAATATTGCTTGGCTCAGCCGCGCCGCCCAAGCCCGACCACAAACGCATGGCGACACTGTAGGCGCCCAGCGCATAGCCAAGCGTCCAGACCACCACGATGGCCAACAGCACGATGGGCACAAATGGAAGGCCGATAAGGGTGAGTGCAACGATGGGTATCATGCCGAACAATATCGACAGGCCAATGACACCGAGAATAAGCGTTTGACCCGGTGCCTCCGCGATGCTGCGGCGCATTTTCGACAAGCGTTTGGGCATGAACCCCAGCATCAACGCGCCCAGCGCCAAAAAGAACAAAAGCGAGATGGAAAAGCCAAACATCATGGACATAAAGGTTGGCAATGCGGGCATATCTTTACCCACCTCTTGCCATTCTGCCCACACGCGCCCCCCCGAAACCTTTTCAAACACCACACGGTCAGCCGCCGCGACCCGGCCGGGAACAACCATCTTTTCCCCAAGGCTATACGTCAGTGACCCGCTGACAACTGCGTCCGGCCCGAACGACAGCGTTTGCGCCAGAATGCGCACATCACCGGCAATTGGCGCGTTCAGGATCACATCACGTCCCATAACCGACAGCGCGCCCGCGACAGGCCCCTCGACCGTGACCGAATCGCCCATCAGCCGCGCATTCCCTTGCGTGACTGAACTGCTTTCGGTGCGCAGGGAAAACGCCGCTGCGCTCAGATCCTCGGCAATGGCACCGCGAATGATGACGGTCCCGCCCAGCGCATAAAGATCTTCGACGACATCTGCGCTGACCGATACGTCAAGCCCGGAGACATGCAAGTCGCCCTGCGTCGCGCCGTGTAACTTGACCGAACGGCCCGCCATGAAAGTATCCCCAACCGTATCGACCGCTTGGCTAATCTGGGAACCCGCGAAAAAGGTGTCTTTACCGTTTCGCGTTGAAACCGTGTCGGCCAACGCCACTGTCGAAAGGCCGAACGCCGTGATGAGGGCCAGTGCATGTTTGAAAGCGGACATAAGGACTTCCTTGGAAAGGTTAGGATTGCCTTCCTAGGTATCCGAACACGCAGACATCCGATTGACCCTGATCAATCGCACCTTTTCATGGCTTGCTAGTGTTCTTTGCACGCCCAACCAATCGCATGAAAAGGAATGAAAGAATGGGACTGAAAACAATCATGGTGTGTCTGACCACGCCCGAAAACACCGACACGCTTATGAAAGTGGCGGTCCCTTTAGCGCGCAAGCACAATGCCCATCTGATCGGATTGCACACGGTCGAGGCATTGCTGGTCTATCCCGGCATTGCCATGCACATCCCCGAGCCAGCATTCGCCACGTTCAATGCCAGTCAAAAAAAAGAATCCGAGGCGATCAAGAAGGTCTTTACCAAGCACACCGCAAACGAGGATTTCATCAGTGAGTTCCGTCTGGTCCGTGCGGAGGCCACGTCTTCCAGCGAACAGATGGTTGAATGCGCGCGTGCGGCAGACCTTGTTATCATGGCGCATGAGGACAAAGAGAACGACCGCTATGATCAACGGCACGCCCAAGTTCAAGTCATCCGCGAGAGTGGCCGCCCGGTTATCGTGGTGCCCACAGATTATGATGGCCCCGAGATTGGCGCGAACCTGCTGCTGGGGTGGAGCGACACCAGAGAAGCCGCGCGCGCAGCCCATGACATGCTGGGACTGGCAGACGCCGGCGCAAACCTGACTGTTTTGCGCGTTGGAAAAGCACCACAAGACGTGTTGAAAGACGGTGACGCGATCGACGTTGTCGAGATGTTCTCCCGCCACGGCCTCAAGACCACGCTGGAGCACCGCGAACCTTTGGGCCACAGCATCGCCGAGGTTCTAAACCAAGTTGCTTTTGAAAAGGGTGCGGACCTGATTGCGACAGGCGCCTTTGGTCATTCCCGCGCCTATGATTTTGTGATCGGCGCAACCACATACGCATTGCTGCGGGACCAGAAATTACCAGTGCTCTTTAGCAAGTAACCGCAGGCACGACGATATCGGACCATATTGGCAAATGGTCCGATGCCACACGCGCCAAAGTGCCTTGCTCTACCCCGCCGTCGCGCATTTCAATCCCGTGTGACAGGGCGAACCGGTCAAGTGCTGCAATGGGCCGTCCTGCATGAAACGACTTTCCGGGGCTGAGCATTTCAAACCGTTCCGCCAATGGTTCAAACCCTTTGCGCGCGGACCATTCATTGAAATCACCGGCAATGACGACATGTTCATCATCAGATGTTGCCGCTTCCAGAACCGCAAGCTGGGCACGCCGGTCCCGGCGCATCAACCCGAGGTGCGTGGCAATAATGGTCAGCCCGACCCCCACCTCCAACGTCATGCGCACCGCACCGCGTGGCTCAAGCCCCGGTAATTCAAGCCGCTTGGTTTCACGGACCCTCAACCCTTTTCGCACCAAAATCGCGTTGCCGTGCCAGCCGATGCTGATTTCATTCGCGCTCACCTCGACGAGCTCGAAATCCGTCTCCGCTTCGATCAACTTGCGCGGCAACGCCGGATGCCGTTGCCCCAAACGTTTGTCTGCTTCTTGCAGAACGACCACATCCGCGGTCAGTGCGTTGATCACTTGGGCAGTGCGTTCTGGTCGTCGCTGTTGATCCAGCCCGCGGGCTTTGCGCATATTATAGCTGGCAATGCGTAGCTTGTTAGTGTCCATCACTGTAATATAGGAAGAGTGACGCAGGATTTTAACATCGAGTGGCAACATAAGCATGCGGATGATCAAAGAAAGCAGCCCCAAGATCCTATCTATTTGGGCGCTCTTGTTGATTGCGGGTCTGGTCGCATTGGGATTGGCCCGCTGGTCACTGGCCTTTGTCAGCTTTGCGACCCTGACCTTGTCGCTGCTGCCGCCCCTGCTGGCTGCCCGTTGGTCATTAACCCTGCCCTTGCCGGTCCTGATATTTACGACCCTGTTTTTCTTTGCCTCTATCTTTCTGGGCGAAGCGTTTGATTTTTATGAACGCCTGTGGTGGTGGGATCTGGTCTTGCACGGCTCTTCAGCATTAGGGTTCGGGCTGACCGGTTTTCTGTTTGTTTTTATGCTGTTTGAAGGGGATCGGTTCGCGGCACCCCCCTCTGCCATCGCGTTCATCACATTTTGTGTGGCCATGACCGTGGGCGCGATTTGGGAGGTCTTCGAGTTTGCGATGGACATGTCTTTCGGTCTGAACATGCAGAAATCCGGGCTGGATGACACGATGGGGGATCTTATCGTAAACGCTTTTGGCGGTCTGATCGCCAGCCTTACGGGTTACGCTTATCTGATCAACAATTCGGCGGGCATGCTGGGACATGGCCTGTCCCAGTTCATCAAATCGAACCAGCGGCTTTATCAAAAATACAAAAACCGGCTGAAAAAGTAGTGCATCCTTGCGACACGCCATCAAAGCAACCGCCGCATGGCGCATGATCCCGTTCGCCCCTGAACGTACCGCCTAGATCGCCTCGTGCTGCGCAAGGCGGCGCAACACCGCGTCACGCTCTTCCAGCAGATCAAGAACAAGCGCGATACCTGCAGTGTTGATGCCCAAATCGCGGTTCAACCTGCGGGCTTTCTTGGCGCGTACAATGCTGGTTCCGACAAACCGCCAATTTCCGCTGGTGCTGCCAATCGGGTCCAGCACGCCATGCTCGACCAACTCGACCACCCATGTCTCGTCAGCCTGACAGAACCGACACAAGTCCTGTAGTGACAGCGCCTCGACAATATCGGTTCGCATCATGGTCAACTTCATTTTGCATATCCTTCAAGATGGGCCCGCGGATCGAATGGCATTTCCTTTGCCATCTGTTCAAACAACGCACGGGCCTTTTCCGTTTCAGCTTTGGGGTTTACGATTTTAAGGGTCGCAAAAATATCACCCGCCGGGGTGCCCGGCAGACCCTTGCCTTTCAGGCGCATTTTCTGCCCCGATCTCGCGTTTTTGGGAATGCGCAGATCAACTTTGCCATCCGGCGTCGGCATAACGATATGCCCGCCCAACGCGGCCTCCCAGGGTGTAATTGGCAAATCCAGATATAGGTCCTTGCCATCCGGGCGGTAAACCGGATGCGCAGTAAAGCCGACTTCAAGAAACAAATCACCCGCTGCACCGCCGTCAAAGCCGAGGCTGCCTTGGCCAGCAAGCCTGATATGCTGCCCCGCCAAAATGCCCTTTGGCACCCGGACAGAAATGGTGCGGTCTTGCATAGTGACGCCGCCGTTCGGCCCCACCACCGGTGATCTGAGGCTCAGCTTGCGTTCCGCCCCACGATAGGAATCCTCAATCGCGATCTCGATGCGGCCATGACTGTCCGCGGCCGGTCCTGCGCGCATGCCCGCCGTCGGGCCAGCGCCCCGACGAAATAATGTCTCAAAAAAATCACTGAACCCGCCTTCGCCTTGCGCGCCCATAGCATCCGAGAATTCATAACCGCTGTCCCAGTCGGGAGGCGGCTGGTAGCGCCCCTGCCCTTGCGGCGGTTCTTTGCCCAACTGATCGTAGGCGGCGCGGCGCTCCGGGTCTTTGAGAACCTCGTAGGCTTCGTTCACATCCTTGAACTTTGCCTCAGCATCCGCGCCGGAATTGATATCGGGGTGGTATTTCCGCGCAGCTTTGCGGAACGCCTTTTTGATGTCGTTAGCGCTCGCGGTGCGGCTCACGTCAAGCGCCTTGTAATAGTCTTTGAAGTCCATCTGCGAATTGTCCGATCATCCCATTTCGCCCCGTTTATGCCTGCAAAAACAATCCACCGCCTTGATCTTTGTCATTCGGGTGCGCGCGCAAGATGGCAGTTTGCACTGGATCGCCCCACCGCATTGTCGGGCACGTCAGTTTATTGGAGAGCAACATGAACCGCCGAACGATACTTTATGTGATGAACGCAGAGACCCCTGACAATTTGATCAGCGATGCCGCCGAAGCGGCTGCTGTCGCCCAAGATCACCTGATTTGCTTGATACTGGGCGCATCCCCCGCCCTGCCCATGTATGCCTATGGCGTTCCACCCTACGGTGGCATGAACATCCCCGATAATTGGACCGAGCTGGTCTCGGAAGCGCGGCAAAAGCAGGATGATCGGACCGACGCTGTGGAAAAGCTGCTGGCCAGAAGCAATGCATCGGGTGATGTATATTCCGCGATGTGCGTCACCATGGACGTCAAACATCACGTCGCACAGGCTGCACGGGTCAGCGATGAGGCGTTTTTTGCAGCAAATCTGCGCGACACGCCCGAAATAATGCGCGAGGCGGCCTCTGGTGTCTTGTTCAATTCACCTATCGGGCTTCGCCTGAATGGATCCCCCGCGCAAAAGGCGGAACGGGTTTTTGTCGCATGGGACAGCAGTCAGGCAGCTTCAAGCGCTGTCCATGCCGCCTTGTCTTATCTGAAAGAAGCCCAAGAAGTCGTCATTGGCTGCATTGATCCCGTGATGACGTCCGAGCAGGACGGACAAGAGCCCGGTGCAGATGTCGCCGCGTGGCTCAGCCATCATGGCTGCAAGGTGACGGTGTCCCAGTTTCCCAGCGGGGGACGTGAAGTGGGGCAGTGCATTCAGGATCGCGCAGCTGAATTCGGCGCTGATCTTGTTGTGATGGGTGCCTATGGACACGCACGCATGATCCAGACCGTGCTGGGTGGCACCACACGTTCGATGATCGAACAGCTGGACCTGCCGATCCTTTTGGCACACTAAGCGAAGTGGCAACTTGGCGGGAAAGACAGTTTTCCCGCCAAAAGCTGCAAGTGGCACGAACTGAAACCCAGAAATGCCGACTTATAGAAGCGACAGACGCACCCAGATCGACAGGTTTGCCAAATGGATTTAAAAGTTCGCCATGATTGCCACTACCGATTTACCACCAAGACCATCCGTTCAACCCTGCGCAGCGATACCCGAGGCCGCAGGCTGCGTAAGAGCGCGAAACGCATCATACTGCGAAAGATAGACGCGACCGGTCAGATGTTCGACCAGATGGCTGCGGCCCAGCCGGTCCATCACGGGGCCTTTCACCTCCGAAAGCGATAGATCTATTCCCAGCTCTTTGAGGCGAATGTTGATCAGTTCCAATGTTTCCAGCGCGCTCAGGTCAATCTCATTCACTGCGGAACACATCAGCACCACGTGCTTCAATTCCTTATCATCAACAATGCGGTCATAGATGTAATCCTCCAGAAACCGCGCATTGGCAAAATAGAGGCTTTGATCAATGCGCAAACTCAGAACCGATGGATCAGTCTGCACCTTGTGGCGGTGGATATTGCGAAAATGCTCCGTTCCGGCAACCAACCCGACCTCGGCCACATGCGGGCGCGACGTGTCGTATAAAAACAGCACAATTGACAGGATCACGCCCGCCATGACCCCCAATTCAACCCCCAAGGCCAGAGTCAACACCATGGTCACAGCCACGGCACCAAAATCACGTTTGGAATAGGTCCAACTGTGCCGCAGCGTCTGAACATCAACCAAGGAAAGGACCGCCACAATAATGGTCGCCGCAAGCGTCGCTTTTGGAAGGTAGTAGATCAACGGCGTCAAAAACAGCGCCGCGATGGCAAGCCCAATGGCGGTAAACGCGCCTGCCGCTGGCGTATCTGCACCCGCATCGAAGTTTACAACAGACCGCGAAAAGCCGCCCGTTACCGGAAACCCGCCTGTCAAAGACGCGCCAATATTGGCGGCGCCCAGACCGATCAACTCCTGATCCGGGTCGATCCGCTGGCGTTTCTTGGTCGCCAGCGTTTGCGCCACAGAAATTGATTCCACAAAACCGATGACAGAGATTAACAGCGCGGGCAGGAAAAGCGCAGACAGCAATTCCAACGACAGATCAGGAAACGTGAGCGGTGGCAGGCTTTGCGGAACCGCGCCCACAATTTTGACGCCGCTGGTGTTCAGATCGTACTGCCAGACCAGCCATGTTGTCACACTGACCGCCAGAACCGGACCGGCCTTGGCCAGAAAATCTGCCCCGCCGGGCCGCAAACCTGCTTTGAGCAAGGCAGGTCTTAGCCCTGTTCGGACCCAGAAAAGAAACCCTATCGCGACCACACCAATGGCCAGTGTCAGCAGGTTGGTCGTGCCGATGTGGCCCATAAGAGAGGCCAGTATTTCCAGCAGGTTATGACCCACTGCATCCACACCCAACACATGCTTGAGCTGGCTCACCGCGATCAGAATACCTGACGCGGTAATGAACCCGGAGATCACCGGATGTGACAGAAAGTTCGCAATAAACCCCAACCTCAAGATACCCATCAGCAGCAAAATGGCCCCGGACAACCCCGCAAGGCTGAGGGCCGCCGCCGCGTATCCGACATCCAAAGTGGCCGTGACGTTGGCGATCGCGGCCGCTGTCATCAACGACACAACCGCCACCGGCCCAACAGCCAAAGACCGGCTGGTGCCAAATACACTATAGAGCAGGATGGGCACAATCGACGCATACAATCCTGCTTCGGGTGATAGGCCCGCCAACATCGCATAAGCCAGCGATTGCGGGATCAGCATGATCGTCACTATCAACGCAGCAACCAGATCATTGGACGCATTTTGACGGCTATAGGTGCGACCCCAGTCCAATATGGGCAGGTATTGCGCCCACCGAACGCCCTTGCGGCCAGGTTTTGAGGCTATCATCAACGCGCCGAAATTTTCTCGGGCGTGGCAAGCCATTCACGGCCCTTTAACATGGCCTTCCAATACACCGGGGGCAAAATTTTCTCCTTAAGCAGCCATGCCAGACGGCTCGGCTTGGTCCCGTCAATCAACCAATGTGGAAAGCTGGGTTGCAAAATGCCCCCATAGCCGAATTCAGCAAGTACGATTTTGCCGCGCTCGACCGTCAATGGGCACGATCCGTATCCGTCGTATTGTGCCACTGGCCCCCGGCCCCTGATATCTGCCACTATGTTATCGGCGACCACCGGTGCTTGTTTGCGTGCCGCAGCGGCGGTCTTGGCATTGGGCGCATTCATCACATCCCCCAATGACCATATATTTTCGTATGTCTTGTGGCGCAGGGTCGCCTGATCGACATCCACCCAACCGGCCCCATCCGCCAGCGGCGACACCGCAATAAAGTCAGGCGCACATTGCGGCGGCGTGACGTGGATCATGTCAAATTCGACCTCTACCCGTGTCACCGGCGCATCAGGTTTTGATACGTCAAACCAAGCCTTCTTGGCGGCGCCATCTATGGCTACGAGGTTCTGAAAAAAATTCAATCCGATCTGATACTTGTCGACGTAACTTTGCAACGCTGGGACATAGTCCTTGATCCCAAACAGAACGCCACCCGCGTTGTGAAATCCGATGTCGATGTCATTGATGACATTGCGACGGGTCCAATGATCTGCGGACAGGTACATCGCCTTTTGCGGCGCGCCTGCACATTTGATCGGCATAGGGGGCTGGGTAAAAACCGCCCGCCCCGACTTCATGCCCGACACCAGTTCCCATGTGTAGGGTGCCAGATCATAGCGGTAGTTCGACGTAACCCCATTGCGGCCCAGCGTTTCAACCAGCCCCTCAACGCGGCCCCAATCCAGTTTGAGACCCGGACAGACGACCAGCCGTTCATATTTCACCACACGGCACCCATCGAGGATCACAACGTCCTTTTCAGGCTCAAAAGCCGCGACCGCAGATTTCAGCCAATGCACGCCCTTCGGGATCAGCGACCCCATGGTGCGGACGGTTTCGTCAGGATCGAAAATGCCACCACCGACCATCGTCCATCCGGGCTGGTAGTAATGCGCATCCGCAGGATCTATGATTGCGATTTCCAAGCCCGGTTTGCGGGCCTTCAGACTGGCCGCGACGGCAATACCGGACGCGCCCCCTCCGACAATCACAACATCAAAAGAGACGTCCGCTTGATCAACTGGCGTCTTGCCGCCATTTGCGATCCGGCGAACGACGCCCTTCATGTCATACCCTGCGTTCTTTGTCGCACTCAGGATATCCGCCAGTGGCAATTGGTCGGCCTGTGCCAACGACCATAGCGTGGCAGAACGCGTACCCGTCCGGCAATAGGCCAACATCGGCTTTGGCAACGTGTTCAGGGCATCGTTGAAATCTGCCGCATCTTTATCATGCACAAGACCGCCAGAAACAGGGATATAGCGCATTTCTATCCCCATCTTCTGCGCCGCTTGTGAAAGCTCTTTGAATGTTGGCTGATCCGCACCCTCGCCGTCTGGCCGGTTGCAGATAATGGATTTAATTCCCTTGCTCTGCAAAACGGCCAGATCCGTTTCGGTGATCTGGGGGGCCACAAAGAACTGGCTTGAGACTTCTCGAATATCCATGATTTTCTCTCCTGAGAACGTGCAATAGGCGTCTGGATCAGATGGCGTTGATCGGCACCTTGAGCATCGGCTTGCCGTCTTTGGTCTTGGGCACATCGCCCGCCCGCATGTTCACCTGAAGCGATGGCAAGATCAGCTTGGGAACAGCCAACGTCGCATCCCGCGCCTCACGGAATTTGATAAATTCCTCTCGGGTCTTGCCTTGGCCGACGTGGATGTTGTCGGCCTTTTCCTCGGCCACGGTAGTTTCCCACATAATTTCGCGGCCATCCGGGCCATAGTCATGGCACATGAACAGCCGCATATCGTCCGGCAGGGACAGAACTTTTTGAATTGAGTCGTACAACTCTCCGGCATCGCCGCCGGGGAAATCCGCGCGTGCGGACCCGCCATCAGGCATAAACAATGTATCGCCCACAAACGCCGCATCGCCAATCACATGCACCATACAAGCGGGCGTATGGCCCGGCGTGTGGATGACAAATGCAGCCAGTCCACCGATCTCGTAGCTATCGCCGTCCTTGAACAAGCGGTCAAACTGCGACCCGTCACGCTGGAATTCGGTGCCTTCGTTAAAGACCTTGCCAAAGGTGTCCTGTACGACGGTAATCTGGTCGCCGATCCCGATCTTGCCGCCAAGTTTGGATTGAATATAGGGGGCCGCAGACAAATGATCCGCATGCACATGCGTCTCGATCAGCCACTCCAGCTTGAGTTTGTGTTTCTCGAGATAGGCAATGATTTCGTCCGCGTGTTCATAGGTGATCCGACCGGCGGCATAATCAATATCCATCACAGAATCGATCACCGCACAGGAGGTGGAACCGGGATCCATCACGACATAGCTGATCGTGTTCGTCTGCGGATCAAAGAACGATTCAATCTCGGGGTGGACATGCATGTTCGTTGGGAATTCTGACATATTTCTCTCCATTCACAGCTTTTATTAAAAACTAGACCCGCGCATTGCGGGTTTCAGTGACTAGGTCACACTGGATTGAAATTGGCGGTGCGGGTTTGAGATTTATCAAGCGCGGCGTCGGGAGGTGCCAGATTTCAACGCCGCACCTTGGGAAAGGAAATCTCGGTGACATCTGCGATGAAAAACGGAAAATACGCATCAGTGCCAAAGAAGTTGCCCGCTTCGACATGCGTCGGAACGCGGTAACCCTGAACAGTTCTGAACACGGAGAGATATCCACCAAACGGCTGCTTTTGATACGTTTTTTCGGGGTTTGCATCGCTCCAACGGTCGAAAACGACATGCATGGGCTGACCATCCGGCGCGAGTGAAATGTTCACGCTTTGCACCATTTCGCCGTGTCGGACGGTCACCCTTGCCGTATCCGCGTCCACTGCCTGCCAAGTCACATCAGGCCCAGGCAACAGCGCAGCAGGCGCCCAAAACACAGCTTCGGCCACCATGCGCCCATATGCAGCGCGCGCGTGATCTGCATCCCCTCCGGCCCGTGCGACAGGCATCACCCCGCCCATCCAGAACCGCGTCCACGCGCCACTGTCCGACCCCGACAGCCTCAGATGCCCCGATTGTGCGTGCATTTCCCAGACAAAGCCATTCGGCGTCGCCAACACCTGCTGTGCCCGCATCTGCATGTAATTTGGCTGATCTTTGCCCCCAAGGCTGAAAAGACCCGTCATCGACAATTCAGCAACCGGCAACAGCGGCGTTCCTTGCGCAATGGTAAACAGGAAATACCGCTGTGCCGGTTCTGGCAGGTCTGCAATCATCTCATAGTCGAACCGCTCAGGCGTCTCTGGCTGCAAAGCCAACAGACGGTCCATCTCGCTCCGGTCTGCGTGGCGATCAGCGTGCCGCCAACCGACCAATGCAATCAGAACAAGCGCGATTGTACCAAAAAGGAGTATCCGCATAATGCTCACCCTACCTGAAAAGGCCGGTAGTCCCGCCCAGCCTAGACCGGAAAATTCCCTTCATCAAAGGGGTCATCATCGACGTCTTCCGCTACGCCGGACCGCTCGAAAACGTCCTCCGACGCGGGCTGTTCTTTTGGGTCGGTTTGGTGCGGAACTTCGGACTTGTCCGGTCCCTGATTGGGGTCCACGGGCAAGGGTGCCTCGTTGGGTGATGGCGGTATTTTTGAACGCGTCATGGTTCTTCCTTTACTTGAGGTCGCCTTAGGCTACCGCATCAAGCAATGGTCGACATTGATCAGCATCAAACACCTGCCAATTGTATTTTTGAACCTGTCCTTTCGGGGTCGCCGGTTCAGGTGCGCCAATAGGGATTGGACCAAGCGCGTTTGCCCGCCACATCCATAACCGTCACACGCAACCAATCGCTGTTTTTAAACCGGGTCAGATCCAGCTTTGCACGTGTCAGCGATTGCCCGTGCACCGCAACCGCCGCAGACCCTTGGCCCTGCACGATTACCGATTGCACGGCCGAGCTTTCGACTGTGACGGTGCCGTCTTCCCAGTGTATGCCGCGCAACTCTGGTCCGGTTGAACTGTAGTGATGACCTGCCTTCAGCGCCTCCAGCAGCGCCTCGGGCGTGTTTTCCTCCGCCTTGACCATGACCCATCCGCCAAAATGGTCCGGCTCGGAGAAATGCGCATCATCGGTCGCGCACAGGGTCAACTGCCGCCCCTCGCTGAGCAATTGGTCCAACGTGTAAAATCCGTGTGGGCGATCACAGCCATTAGCGCAGCCATGGTTGTAGACCTCGACCGCATGCGCCGCGTCGATGGTGCGTGCGTCCGCCGTGGTCAGCCCCGACCATTCCGGGTGGGCAATCGCCACAAACGCGCCTGCATCACGCGCCCGTCTGGCCAATGCTGCACCCGTTTCCTGATCCGCGTTGGCGTGAAAATCCGGCACATTTGGGGGCGTGAAATCAGCAGGCAGTCCAACCGCAAGAATGTGCCACAGTTCGCCGTTCTCCATGGCACCAGAATGAAGCTCTGCACCAAGGATCGTCGTGAAAGATGCGTCGCGGAACGCTTTGGTATCTGTGATCGGGTAATCATAGCGCCCCACAAAGTGATCGGTCAGCGCAATGAAATCATAGCCTTCTGCCTTGTAGCGGCGGCAAACCTCAGCGGGATCAAGCACACCATCGGAGTTGTTGGAATGTGTGTGCAGATTGCCGCGCCAGAATTGGCCGGGACGTGAAAAAATATCTGTGTGCATGGTAGGCGTCCCCGTTTCATTAGCGTGTGACGAATCTGTTTGAAGCTTTAATTACAAAACAATCGTTAACGCCATAAATTATCTGTCGTACATGCCTAAGTAGGGACGACAGGCTACCCAACCATCTGCACAACGCGCCATCAGAACACACGCTGTCCCGCACTCCACGTTTCGTGCAAAACCGGCGTACCCTCTTTGACGGAAAACCGGATCAGGTCCGCGCGTTTGCCAACCGCAATTGCCCCGCGATCACCCAACCCGACCGCCCCCGCCGGTGACGCCGTGACAGTCCGCATGCCGCGTGCAAGGTCCCCCCAGATATCACCCAACTGCACCGCAGCCATCAACAGCCCTGCAGGCACATAATCGGACGACAGAATATCAAGGCGGTCCATCTGCGCCAATTCGGCAGCCGCGACATTGCCGGAATGCGACCTGCCCCGGATCAGGTTGGGTGCGCCCATGATCGTTGCGATCCCGTGCGCATGACAGGCATCAGCGGCAGCGACAGTCGTTGGAAATTCCGCAACCCGCACACCATAGGACTGGCTGGTGGCAACCTGTTCGCGCGTGGTATCATCGTGGCTGGCCAAGGTCGCACCAAGCCTTCGGGCAGCTGCGACTGTCGCAGCTTCATGCCTTGGCCCCAGCTTTGCCTGCAACCCATACAGAAACTCCACATAATCGTGCCACTGGCAGTTACTGAAACTGCGCTTGCCGCGCACATAGGTTTCGAATTTTGATAGGTCGCTGAACTGGCGCTGACCGGGCGTGTGATCCATCATCGACACAATGCCAATCCGGTCGTCAACGGTGAATTCATCCAACTCTTCTGACAAGGTTTCCGAGCAGGTTTCAGCCCGCAGATGGATATGATGGCTGATCCGCAAGAGGCCCTCTGCACGCACCTTCAAGATTTCATCCGTCATCTTTCGCGCGTATTTCCCGTAACCCGCGTGACCCTCTGACACGATGGAACCCACTCTGATCGCATCGAACACGGTCGTGATCCCTGTACCCGCAAGCTCGCGGTCGTGGGCCAGAATGGCGGCGCGATAGGGCCAATCCACCTTGGGACGCGGGGCCAAATGACGCTCAAGATTATCGGTGTGCAGTTCCACCAAACCCGGTGCCAGATAATCGCCCGACAGATCAATCGCGCCTTTGGGCACAGAGGAACCCGTGTCGATATCAGTGATCAGGCCATCGGTCAGAGCCAAAGACCCCCGGATCACTTCATTATCGAGAACCAGTTGGGCATTTGCGAGAATAGTTTGTTTTGTCATGATGGTTTCACACGAATTTGGCAGATGCGTTTGTCTGCGGAAAGGTAACGGCGCTGGGATGTTGTGCGGTTTTCGATCCGCCACCGTGACGACTGGGCATTCACCCTGCGCGATGGGACAGCGCCAAGGCGTTCTCCGTGTTGCACATGCCCATGGCGCAGGGCGGAAAACCGGCGGGTCCGGGTTCTTGCGTGATCTGTGCAACCACGCTGGCGGGGCAACATAATGCGGGTATGTTTCACCATATCCATCGCTACGCCCTGACCGGATAAAGGCGATCAAGGGCGGCCTGAACCGTCTGGTCAAGCGATCCGCTATTGTCGAGGTGAAGTGGCTCGATACCATCGGGCAAAAGCGCAGCAACACGATCAAGCCGCGCAGCGATCTGCGCATCTGTTTCGCGGCCACGCGCGGCCAGCCGTGCGGCAAGCACATCGCGGTCAGCAGTCAGATTGATCACATCAAATCGCGCAAAACGTTCTCTGGCAGAGATCAGGACCGCGCGGGACAGGTTCGCGAGCACATCGCGCCCGTCTTGCAACGGCGACGTGACGGTACCTGGGATCGCATAATGCAGGCCATGCGCCTCCCAACTTAGCGTAAAGTTGCCTTTGTCCTTGCAGGTTTGAAACTCCGCGATTGTGACCCCGTCGAAATCCTCACCGCCTGCGTCGCTTGGCCGGGTGATGACGCGACGGGCCAGAACGATGCGGGGATCGCGGGCCGCCATCGCCTGCATAAAGCTGTCTTTGCCAACACCTGACGGGCCGACAACGGCGATAAAGCGCCCGCTCATGCGGCCAGACCCGGCGTGTATGTGGTCACGTCAAACTGCCGGTCACAGATTTCATCGCGGGCCGCGTGATCATGGAAAATTCCGATGATCGCGGCGCCACGCGCCTTTGCTTCGGTAATCATGGCCAACACAATGGCACGGTTTGTCGGATCAAGACTGGCTGTCGGTTCATCCAGCAACAAGGCCGGATACCGAAAGGCAAAGCCGCGCGCGATGTTGACGCGTTGCTGTTCGCCCCCCGAGAACGTCGTTGGGCTAAGCAGCCAAAGGCGCTGCGGGATGTTGAGACGCGTCAGCAGCAGCTCTGCCTGTGCCCGCGCTGCATCAACGCCCGTTCCCGTTGCCAACAAGGGCTCCGCCACCACATCCAGCGTAGTGACGCGCGGCACAACGCGCAGAAACTGGCTGACATAGCCAAGCGTTTTGCGGCGCAACTGGATAATCTCGCGCGGGGCGGCGCTGGCCACATCGACATCGCCCACCATGATCCGGCCCGAGGCGGTCAGGTAGTTGCCATAGATCATCCGCATCAACGTGGATTTGCCAGCGCCCGACGCACCCACCAGCGCCACGCATTCGCCCGGGTCCACCTGCAAGGATGCCCCCGCCATCACCGGGATTTCCGCAGCGCCCTGATTGTGTAAAACAAAGGATTTTGTGACATTTTCAACAGTGATCATCGGCTCATACCTGCAAGACAGAGGAAACAAGAAGCTGCGTATAGGCATGCTGGGGATCGTCCAGTACCTGATCAGTCAGCCCGGTTTCGATGACATGACCGTCTTTCATCACCATCAACCGGTCCGCCAAAAGGCGCACAACGGCCAAATCATGGGTAACGATGATGGCGCTTAGGTTCATCTCGCGCACAAGGCCGCGCAACAGGTCCAACAGCCGCGCTTGCACGGATACATCAAGCCCGCCAGTAGGCTCATCCATGAACACCAGACGCGGTCCTGTCACCAGATTGCGGGCGATTTGCAGGCGTTGCTGCATTCCGCCGGAAAAGGCGGTGGGGCGGTCATCAATCCGGTCCTCGGTGATCTCTACCCGCCCCAGCCAGTCGATAGCTTCGGCGCGGATATCGCCGTAGTGGCGCGCATTCACCGCCATCAGCCGCTCACCCACATTGCCCCCTGCGCTGACATTCATCCGCAGCCCGTCACGGGCATGTTGATGCACAAAAGCCCAGTCGGTACGGCCCAGCATCCGCCGCTCCGGTTCTGACATGGTAATCGTGTCGCGCAGACCCTCGGCGCGGGTGTCAAAGCGCACAGCCCCGTGGTCAGGTGTCAGATGCCCAGCCAGACAATTCAGCAAAGTGGATTTGCCCGACCCGCTTTCTCCGACGATGCCCATGACTTCACCGGGATACAGATCAAACGACACGTCGATGCAGCCGATCCTGGCCCCATAGAATTTCGCAATACTTTCAACCTGCAACAGCGGTCTCATGTCGCGGCCTCCTTATAGGGGACACCTTGGGCCCCGACATGCCCCTGCTTGCGGCGGGTCGCGCAGTAATCGGTATCAGAACACATGAACATCCGGCCCCCTGCGTCATTCATAATCAACTCATCAAGATAGCTTTCTTCGGCCCCGCACAGATCACAGGCGTGATCGGCTTTGGTGGGCTGGAAAGGGTAGTCGTCAAAATCAAGGCTTACGACCTGCGTGTAGGGCGGGATCGCATAAATACGCTGTTCGCGCCCCGCACCAAAGATCTGAATACCCGCCATTTCCAGCTTCGGGTTGTCAAACTTCGGAATGGGCGACGGGTCCATCACATAGCGGCCTTCGACCTTGACGGGATAGGCATACGCGGTGGCGATGTCGCCATGCTGGCTGATGTCTTCGTATAGCTTCACATGCATCAGCCCGTATTCTTCAAGCGCGTGCATCTTGCGGGTCTCGACCTCGGACGGTTCAAGAAAGCGCAGAGGTTCAGGGATCGGGACCTGATAGACGAGGATCTGATCGGCGCGCAGATCCTGCTCGGGGATGCGGTGGCGGGTTTGGATGACACTGGCCTCTGCGGTGGCCTCGGTGACAGCCACGCCTGCAGTCTTTTGGAAAAACCGCCGGATCGACACGGCGTTGGTCGTGTCGTCGGCACCTTGGTCAATCACCTTGAACGTATCATCCGGGGTCAGCACTGCCGCCGAAACCTGCACACCGCCCGTACCCCAGCCGTAGGGCATCGGCATCTCGCGGCTGGCGAAAGGCACCTGATAGCCGGGAATGGCGAGCCCCTTGAGGATCGCGCGACGGATCATGCGTTTGGTTTGCTCGTCAAGATAGGCAAAGTTGTAGTCGCTCATTCCGCTGCCTCCCGACTGATGGCGTCATGCGCCTCGCGGCGCAGCTTGCGGATCAGTTCAAGTTCGGATTGGAAATCAACGTAATGGGGCAGCTTGATATGCTCCAGAAATCCCGTCGCCTGAATATTATCGCTGTGATACAAAACGAATTCTTCATCCTGTGCGGGTGCGCCAAGATTGTCTTCGCCCAGCTCTTTCCAGCGCAGGGCACGATCAACCAAAGCCATGGAAATCGCCTTGCGTTCGGTCATGCCGAACACCAGACCATAGCCGCGTGTGAATTGGGGGGGCTGCGTTTTGGAACCTTGAAACTGGTTCACGGTCTCGCATTCCGTCACGGTAATCTCGCCTATTTCGATGGCAAACCCAAGCTCGGGGATATCCATTTCAACTGCGACGGACCCGATGCGTAACTCAGCGACAAAGGCGTGGTTGCGCGCATAGCCGCGCTGGGTGGAATACGCCAAGCCAAGGATAAACCCTTCATCGCCGCGCGTCAGGGATTGAAGGCGCAACGCACGGCTCGCGGGCAGTTCCAACGGCGTTCGGGTCAGGTCATCAGGCACATCGTTGCCTGCGGGTTCGGTCTGGATCAAATCCTCACGGTCCAGAAAGGACATGATGTGCGGTGTCGCGCCCCGGTGCGGTTCAGACATGGCAACATCGGCCGGTTCGCCGTCAGCCGCCAGTTTGAAATCCAGCAGCCGGTGCGTATAGTCAAACGTCGGCCCCAGTACCTGACCGCCGGGGGCATCTTTGAAGGTTGCCGAAACGCGGCGTTCGCACTGCATGGTCTCGGTTTCAACCGGGTTTGATCCACCAAACCGTGGCAACGTCGTGCGGTAGGCACGGATCAGGAAAATCGCTTCGATCAGATCACCGCGTGCCTGTTTGATCGCAAGCGCGGCAAGATCTGGATCATATAGCGAGCCTTCGGCCATGACCCGGTTCACCGCCAGCGTCATCTGCTCGCGGATTTGTGCAACGCTCAACTCGGGGACTTCAAGATCACCGCGCCGCTCTTCGGCAAGCCAAGCATGGGCGTTATCAATGGCCCGCTCGCCGCCCTTTACAGCAACATACATCAGCCAACCCTCGTTGTGCGTGGCAAAGCCGCAAGGCGGTCGTCACAGGTGAAAATGAAATCCAGCCCCAGCGGGAACAGCGTTGCGTTGGCCTGAAAGGCCTGCGTTTCAGGCAAGGACAAATGTGTATGATCCTTGATGCCCGGTCCGCACAAGACGATACCGTTGTTGGACAGGTTTTGGGTCTCGACGATCACTGTGGCGGACCTGTCGGGGTATTCTGCCGTGCCGCGCGGAAAGTCAGCCAGAGGCAGATCATCCCACGTCCCGAGCGCAAACATCGCGCCCTGCGCCTGCGTAATGGGCGCGCCTGTGTGGAACGTGATCCAGTCGCGCACCTGTTGGGTATCATGACTAGCCGCAAGATAGACCGGCGTTTCCGGATCACAAAGCGTGAGGACGACAACACCCGCTGCCAAACTCATCGGCGCCAGAGGTGTTGCCCCACGCACCTGCGCGATCTCGCCCGGTCGCGCCATTGCGGTCATGATCGCCCGAAAAGCGTAGGATGTATCGACGGGCAAATTGGCAAAACCACCCTCTAGAACTTGCGCTTGCATCAGTCTTCCCCCCGCACCATTGTAAAGAAATCGACCTTGGTCGCAGCGGCCTTGGCTGCGCGGTTGGTCTTGCGGGCCTGCATTGCAGCGCGCAACGGCGCCAGAACCCTGGCCTCAATTGCACCCGCCGCATCCGTCTGCATCAGTGCGTCAACCAAAGCCGCTTGCAGCGCATGCTCTTTGTCTCTGCCTTGGACATAACCATGCCCAACCGTTCCATCCGGCAATTTGACAGAGGCGCGGGTGACAGTCATCTCGCCCAGATTAAAGGCCGCACCAACAGCCCCCGCGCGGCCCCGCACCATCACGCCGCCGATCTCGGGGCTGCGCAGAATGGTGTGGTGTGGATCAAGCTTCATCGCCAGCCAGAGTTTGGCCACCTCCGGCGCAGAAGACTTTGCCAGCAGGCCAAGCCAGCCTTTGCGCGCAGTGTTTGGGTCCGTCATCACACTCATCTAGACATCCTTTGAAGTTGTATATACAACTAGACAAATATTAGACGAAGGCATAGGTTCTGCCAATCCCCCGAAATATGAAGTTTTGGTGACATGACCCCGCGAACGCCAATCTGGAAGGCCATTGCCGACGCCCTGCAAAGCGACATCGCAGAGGGTGTGTATCGTCCGGGGGACAAAATACCGACCGAAGCCGCCCTTGCCCAGCGCTTTGGGGTCAACCGGCACACGGTGCGGCATGCCCTGTCGATGCTGGCCAAGCAATCGCTTGTGCATTCCAGGCGCGGTTCAGGGGTTTTTGTCACCACGACGCCAACAGATTATCCAATCGGTCGTCGCGTCCGCTTTCATCAGAACCTGCGGGAGGCTGGCAGGACACCTGCAAAAAAGGTGCTTTTGCTGGATACCCGTGCGCCAACAGCATCAGAGCGGGACGCGCTGCAACTGGACCTTAAAGAACAGGTGCATGTCTATGAAGGCCTCTCGCTTACAGAGGATCGCCCTATCGCGCTTTTCCGCAGTGTTTTCCCTGCTACGCGATTTCCCAAACTCTTGGCGCATCTTGGCAGCGATCATTCCGTCACAGCAGCGCTGGGGCAGCACGGCATCGCGGATTACACGCGCGCCTCAACGCGGGTGAACGCGAAACTGGCGACGGCGACACAGGCACTGCATTTGCAGATCGCAGAGAATTCACCGGTTCTGCGCACCATCGGGGTGAATGTCGACACGTGCAACACCCCTATCGAGGTCGGGCGCACGTGGTTCGCGGGCGACAAAGTCACCCTGACACTTGCCGACGCCTAAGGGGTCGTGGACAGGGATTCGACACTACTTTTAAACGCTGTCCTGCGGTGAACCCCACAACTCTATGCCAAAGCGGCCTTTGGCAACAACTTCTGGCGGCAATCATGAAACACCAACACCTGTTCGCGCTCAATCTGTTCCCTCATAGCGCTCCAGAAATTCTTCCGCGCCAAGCCTGCGAAAGTCGTCAAGCGCTGCGCGCAACCGGGCATGCGGCCAATCCCACCATGCCAACGCGATCAGCCTGTCAGCGATAGACGCGGGAAACCGGGGCCGCAACGGGGTGGCCGGAACCCCTGCAACAATCATATAGGGCGGCACATCCTTGGTCACGATTGCACCGCCGGAGACAACCGCGCCATGACCGATCGTCACTTCGGGGCGCACCTGTGCACCATGTCCAAGCCATGTATCGTGCCCGATTGCCGTGCGCCGCGTCCGTCTGTGGGCGAACCAAGCGTCATCGTGACTTGCATCATCGAAATAGTCAGCCGAGCGATAGTGAAAGTGATGCAAACTGGCCTTTTGCATGGGATGATCTGTCGCCCCGATCCGCACATAGGCCGCGATGTTGGAAAATTTGCCCACGGTGGCGTTGGCAATGTCGGCGAACCGGTCGCAATAGGCATAGTCGTCCATATGGCTGTGCGCCAACCGGCTGCCGCGTCCAATCTCGATGTATTTTCCGAATGTCGCATCTGTAATCTCGCAATCGGGATGGATGAAGGGAGTATCAGCCTTAAGACGTGCCATCAGTGGCCCCCCTCATCGCTCTTGATCAATTTGCGGCGCAACCAGCCCGACAACGTATCCATGGCCATCACCATCAAAACGATGAGAACAATGTAGTAAGTGACTTCTTCCCAGTCCTTTTGGGTGATGATCGCTTGGGTCAGAAACAATCCGATGCCACCGCCCGTAATGGCACCAATGATTGTCGCGGAACGGGTATTCGATTCAAAATAATACAAAATCTGGCTCAACAGGACCGGCGTGATTTGCGGGATCACCCCGAACCTGTAGCGCTGCAACGGTTTTGCACCGGTCGAGGCAACACCTTCGATTTGCTTTTCATCCACGTTTTCAAGCGCTTCAGAAAACATTTTCCCGAAAGACCCCGTATCCGTGAGCAAGATTGCCAAAGCGCCCGTCAGCGGCCCCGGCCCGAAAGCGCGGCTCAGAATGATGGTCCAGATCAACCCGTCAACACCGCGCAAAAAGTCGAATACGCGGCGCGCGGCAAACCGCAAACCGCCCAAGGGGGTAAAATTCTTGGCGGCCAGAAACCCCAGCGGCAAGGCAATTATAGCAGCGCCAAAGGTACCCAGAAACGCCATCAAGATCGTCTCGACGATTGCCCAAGCCACTTCGCTGTGGCGCCACATTCTATTGGTCCAGAAATCACTCCAGATCGCCCCCGCTTCGCCGCTGAACGCGGCCGATACCAAGGCCGCCGGACCCATCCCGTGATAAGGACTGTCGAGTGTGAAAAAGAACAGCTCCCACCCCAGCGTGTATTTGAAAACCTCGGTTCGGTTTCTGGTCACAGTGAACCGTCCGGCATCCGTCACCACCATAAGCCGGTTTTTCGAGGTACTGATGTAATCGGGCATATCGCCGGGTGGAAACATGGCATTCACGCCCCCTGCCCCGGGCTGCGCCGAAATGGTCCCGTATCCCGGAACGTCATAGGTCACGCGGTCCCCGAACGTCACAACGTGACCGCCGCCCAGATCAATGACCGTCTGTTCCGCGAAAGTCACCCAATCAGGGCCAGTGCCTTGTGGATAGGCCCCCTTGCGCTCCCCTTCGATCGCGATTTTTACAGTGCCGTCGCGATTGTCTTGCGTCACATGTGTTTTGTAGCTGTAGACATCCGACACCAGCGTCGCGGCATTGCTCACATTCACCCGTTCGCTTAGACCCGCGATGTCGAAAGCCACGAAAATATATACGAAATAAGCCGCTATAACAGCGGGCATGGCAAAAGCCATGATCCGTTTACGGCCAAAATTCCGCACTGCGGATTGCTGTAATGTCGCGCTGGTCATGGGTGGGCCTCCGAAATGCGCGCGCCATGGGTCAACCGGTTACGCAGCGCGCTGGACAATTGATCAACGACAACGATGGTAAGAAACAAAAGCACAAAAATAGCGGCAGCTTCGTCAAACTTGCCCTGCCCCCAACTCATGGTGTTGCGCAGGTCGTATCCGATCCCACCAGCCCCCACAAAACCAAGGATCGCCGAGGCGCGGATGTTGATCTCAAACCGCAGCAATGCGTAGCTGAGGTAGTTGGGCGCCACTTGCGGCACAACGCCCAGCCACATCCGTTGGGTCCAGTTTGCCCCACCAGACGCCAGCCCCTCGACCGGCTTAAGGGACGCGTTTTCATTCACTTCAGAAAACAGCTTTCCCAGCGCGCCGACGGTATGGAGCGCAATGGCGATCATCGCAGGCACAGGACCACCACCAAGCAGATAGATTAGAATAAGGGCAATGACGATTTCCGGTATCGCCCGCAGGATATCCAGAACCCGGCGCAAAGGCCCGACCAGCCACGTGACGGGGGCAAGACCGCGGGTTGTCAAAAGCGACATGACCAAACCGAAAATCCCGCCAAGCAGTGTTGATGCAGCGGCAATGTTGATCGTTTCAATCAGGGAGGGGAAATATTCAATCAGATAGCTCGGCATCAAATGCGCGCGTTCAATCGCCTCACCAATCACATCTGCCGGGAAATCCAGAATATTCGGCAAACCATTCCAGAAACCTCCCGCGTTGCGGCCATCCGCCGTGCGGAAACCTGCGATCAGAAGAGCAACGAAAATGATCAGCAAGATCAAATTCATGACCCGCTTGGCGCGCATCTGCGCAAGATAGGCGTCGCGTATGTCCGGACCACGCGAGGTCGCTTCCGAGATATCTGTCATGCCTTGCCCCAAAAAAGAAATTGCTGACCCCGAACGGTGACAGGGCCAGCGGAACATTTGAAAATGTCTTGGATTAATTCGATTTTGCCTTACGGGCTTCGACGATGGACACATAGGCGTCATGCGTGATCGGATCAAAGCCAAGGCTGTCGCCGGCAGCAACACCATAAGTGCACTCTGCATCTGTTTCGTAGAGGCCATCCACCAAGGCAACCATCTTGTCTTTGACGTCTTGTGGCAGGGAGGTGCGCAGCACCACAGGGCCCTCCGGGATCGGCTTGGAGCGCCAGATTTCGACCAGATCGTTCATGTCGACCAGACCTGCATCGACGGCCTTGCGTAGCGCACCAGAGTTGTAGCCGTCTTCCCAGTTGCCCTGACCATCAGCCCAGGTCACGCCCGCATTGATGTCGCCATTGCTGACTGCCACGATTGTCTGCTCGTGTCCGCCGGTGAACTTGACCTCGCCAAAATAATCGCCGCTCTCCATGCTTGCGCCGGTCTGCTGAGGGATCTCGATAGAGGGGATCAAATAGCCAGAAGTCGAATTTGGATCACCAAAGCCAAAGACCTTACCTTTGACGCCTTCCAGCGACGTGATACCGCTGTCTACGCGGGCAAAACCGATGGAATGATACCCGTAAGAGCCATCAAGGTTGATCTTGACCAAGACAGGCTCGACCGCCTGTGGATCCTGAAGATAGACAGCCGCATAAGACGATGCGCCCAACCACGCCATATCCAAGGTGCCGCCAAGCAGGCCCTGAATAACCCCGTTATAGTCCGCAGGGGCAAACAACTTGGTTTCAACGCCCAACAAGTCCTGGGTATAGGCGCGCATACATTCGTTTGAATTCATCCGGTCCTGAGCGTTTTCGCCGCCAAGGATCCCGATGCGGAATTCTGTGATCGCATGGCCATCAGCCAGTGCTGCGCCAGAGATGGCAGTTGTCATAAGTGCAAGTGCGATGATCTTTTTCATCTGTGGTCTCTCTTTGATTGGAAGGCACCTCGCGAAGAGGTGCGGGGTAAAGGACAAGAGCTAATGCGCTGTGATGTCGGCCATCATCTTTTTGGCCACTTCGGTCGTTTCGATCTGGGTGGAGGTTGTGGCTTCGGAAAAGCTTGCGTCTGCGCCATAGGTGTCGCGCGCGACCCCGGTGGTCAGTTGCTCCGGCGTGCCGTCAAAGACAATTTTGCCATCCCGCATTCCGATCACACGGTCACAATACCGGCGCGCCGTATCCAGCGTGTGCAAATTGGCGATGACCATGCGGCCGTCTTGTTCGTGAATATCGCGCAGCGCCTGCATCACCAGTTGCGCATTCATCGGATCCAGCGAGGCAATCGGTTCATCCGCCAGAATGATCCGGGGGTCTTGCATCAGCGCGCGCGCAATCGCAACGCGCTGCTGCTGGCCACCCGATAGTGCCTCGGCCCGTTTCGGCGCATGCGCGGCAATCCCCAGACGTTCCAGAATATCAATGGCGTGTCGAATATCGGCGTCAGGATAGAGGTTGAACATCGTCGAAAATGTCGACCGCCGGTTCAGCGTCCCATGCAGCACATTGGATACAACATCCATTCGCGGCACCAGATTGAACTGCTGAAAGATCATTGCGCATTGTGACTGCCAGTTACGCTTGGCCGCGCCGCGCAGTTTTGTGACGTTAAGCCCGTCAAAAGTAATCTCGCCCGAACTGGCATCCGTGAGCCGGTTCAGCATCCGCAGCAGGGTGGACTTGCCAGCCCCTGACCGCCCGATGATCCCGATCATCGTTGGTTTTTCGACAACAAAACTGGCCTTCTCAACGGCTGTGTTTTCGCCAAATGTCTTTGTGATCTCATTAAATCGCAGCATGTCAGGCCCCCAAGGTTGGCCATCATCTACGTGGGCGGTATTTCGTATTTACGTCACTTTTGAAAAAGTTTTGCGACACGGGCGGCACGCCAGCCTTGTGCATCCGGCTACAGAACCTGCTCGCCTTAGCAGTAACGCCTGCACGATACTCAGGTAAATTTCCGAAACAGTTTCGTCTGGTCAAACATCTCTTCCAGCGCTTCCATCCGCTCTTTTGTCTCGTCCCAGTTCAGGTTCTGGACAGACGAAATCATCGTTTCCACAAGCAGCATCGTGGTCGCCGTAGAATCCCATGCCGAAGGGACGATGATCCGGCAACTCAAACTGACATCCGCCAGATGATGCACCGGAGACCGCCATTGATCGGTGAACAAAATGATCTTGGCACCCCGTGCATGCGCCATCTCGGCCAGCTTTAGCGTGTTGTTTTCATACCTGCGGACGTCGAAGATGACGAAAACATCGCCCTCTTTTGCATTCAGCAGGTAATGCGGCCACGTGTTCGAGGTGGATTGCACATGTGTCAGGTTCCCGCGAATGACCTGCATGTGCATAAAGAAATACTCAGCCAGTGTATGCGTGATGCGCCCCCCCACGATGAACAGATGACGCGACTGGTCTGCAACCTGGGCGCAGGCACTGTCAAAGGCGACGGGATCAATCTGGCCAAGGGTCAGGCGAATGTTGTCGATCACCGCATCGGTAAAACGGTTCAGCAAATGCTCTGACGGGGCCGCTTCGGCCCATGTGTCATGCTTGGCGATGGGGTTCTTGGCTTTGGCGCGCAATTCTTCGCGCAACTCGGCCTGAAAATCAGGATAACCCGCATACCCCAATTTCTGCACCATGCGTGCGACGGTCGGCACCGATACGTTGGCATCTTTGGCAAGCGCGCTCAGCGGTCCCAATCCCGATGCGGGGTAATTCTCCAGAATCGACAGCGCCAGTTGCCGCTCTGCGCGGGTCAGATCGTCCAGCTTTTCCTGAATCCGGTCCGATATGGTTTGCGGCGCTTGGGTCATGCTTTCTCCCGTTGTCTACTTTTATAACAGATCGAACCGGCTTGTGAAATAATTTTACAATTATGTTGACAAGCACCGGCTCTCAAAAGCATCCTCTGGCGTAAGGAGCCTGCATGAATCACGCGCAATACCCCTCATCAATGGACTACGTGACGGTCGTGAACCCTGCGGGCACGTCACCCATCGTTTTGGTCTGTGAACACGCCAGCCGGTTCATACCAGGGGTCTATAACGACCTTGGATTGACCGGCGACGCCTTGCACAGCCATGCCGCATGGGACCCCGGCGCGCTGGCTGTGGCGCAATACATGTCAGAACGGTTGAATGCGCCGCTGGTAGCGTCGAACGTGTCACGGCTGGTCTATGACTGCAACAGGCCCCTTGCTGCCACGGACGCCATTCCAGATCAAAGTGAAACGATCACCGTGCCCGGCAACAAAGGCCTGACAGTCGCGCAAAGACAAGATCGCGCGACCACGTTTTACGAGCCTTTTCGCAAACAGCTCGCCAAGGTCATCGGGGCCAAGGCACAGCCGGTGATCGTGACCATCCACAGCTTTACGCCTGTCTATCATGGCAAGCGCAGACAAGTTGAAATCGGCGTCCTGCATGACCGTGATACACGGCTGGCAGATGCCATGTTGCAAGTGGCGGGACAGCATATGGACGCGCTGGTGCTGCGTAACGCGCCTTATGGACCAGACGACGGCGTTACCCACACCCTCAAGGAACATGCCCTGCCCGCAGGACATCTGAACGTAATGCTGGAGATCAGAAACGATTTGATCCAAGACACCAAAACCCAATCGGATATGGCAGAGCAAATCGCCAACTGGGTGTCAGCGGCGCTGGTGCAGTGCCAATCTGGCGCGGTGCAGGAATGCTAAGCGCAATGCATGCCTTTATCCGTGGTGTGGATGCTGTGAACTACCGCATCGGACGCATCGTGATGTACGGCATATTTGTACTGATGGGCATCCTTTTGTGGTCCTCTATCAGCAAGGCGTTCTTTTTGCCGACACTCTGGACTTTGGAAATGGCGCAGTTTGTCATGGTCGCCTATTATATTTTGGGTGGTCCCTATTCGATCCAGCTTGGCTCGGACGTGCGCATGGACCTGCTCTATGGCGAATGGTCGCTGCGCAAAAAGGCGTGGTTTGATCTGATGACCGTGTGCTTTTTGATCTTCTACCTCTGTGTGCTTTTGTACGGCGCCGTCAGTTCCACCGCCTACTCGCTGGGCTATTGGGGCTCAGAGCCGTTTTCCTATCTTGGTGGCGTGCTGATCGGGACCGAAGAAGTTGGCCGGTTAGAGCAGTCTTCGACCGCGTGGCGCCCGTATATGTGGCCCATCAAAACGATCATGATTGTGGGCATGTTTCTGATGCTGCTGCAGTGCATTTCAGAAATGTTCAAAGACGTTCTTCGGCTCAAGGGTGAGACAATCTGATGTCCTATGAAATGATCGCCACCCTGATGTTTTCGTCGATGATGCTGATGTTACTGACCGGACAGCGTGTCTTTGGCGCAATCGGGTTTATCGCTGTTGTGGCAGCCCTGTTGCTGTGGGGTGACAAGGGTGGCTTTGACATCGGGTTCTCGGCCGCGATGAAGTTGATGAAATGGTATCCTCTGCTGACGCTGCCGATGTTTATTTTCATGGGCTACATCCTGTCGGAAAGCAAAATAGCAGACGATCTATACAAGATGTTTCATGTCTGGATGGGCGGCCTGCGCGGCGGGCTTGCGATTGGCACGATTGCCCTGATGGTGCTGATTTCCGCGATGAACGGGCTGAGCGTTGCAGGTATGGCCATCGGTTCGACCATTGCCCTGCCTGAACTGTTGAAACGCGGGTATGACAAGCGGATGGTGACGGGCGTTGTGCAGGCGGGGTCCAGTCTGGGCATTCTGGTGCCGCCTTCTGTAGTGCTTGTTCTATATGCAATGATTGCCCGGCAACCGGTCGGACAGCTTTGGCTGGCGGGGGTTGTTCCGGGGCTCATGATGGCGACGTTGTTCGTCATCTATATCATCGTGCGCTGCCGGATCAATCCGGCGCTGGGCCCGGTTCTGCCCGCAGAAGAGCGTAACATTCCACGCGCAGAAAAGCTCCGCCTGCTGCGCGCCGGATTACTGCCTGTGGCCATCTTTGCCGTGATGATGGTGCCTTTTGTGAATGGCTGGACCTCCCTTGTAGAAAGCTCTGCGATCGGGGCCATCGCCGCCTTTGTCGCGGCAGTGTTAAAAGGGCGCATGACCCGCGAAGTCTTCGAGAACTCTGTGCGCAACACGCTTGGGATTACCTGCATGTTCATGTGGATCATTCTGGCTGCGCTGGCATTCGGCGCGGTGTTTGACGGGTTGGGTGCGGTCAAAGCGATTGAAAGCGTCTTTACCGAGCGTCTGGACCTAAGCCCCTGGATGATCCTGATCCTGATGCAGCTCAGCTTTATCCTGATGGGCACGTTTCTGGACGACACTGCCATGCTGGTCATTGTTGCGCCCCTGTATGTGCCGCTGGTAGGGGCGCTAGGGTTCGATCTGATCTGGTACGGCATTCTTTATACGATCACGACGCAGATCGCCTATATGACCCCGCCCTTTGGCTATAACCTGTTTTTGATGCGCGCGATGGCACCACCTGAAATCTCGCTGCGCGACATCTATGCATCCATCACCCCTTTTGTACTGATCATGGTGGTGGCGCTTGTCCTCGTGATGGTCTTTCCGGGCATCGCGACATGGCTGCCTGACTACGTTTATAACAAACCCTGAAGAACCACGCTGAGGTGGTCGAAACCCCAACCAAGGAGACTAGAGATGACAACACGACGTAAATTTATCCAAGGGGCTGCCGTAGTACCGGCGGCCGCCGCATTGGCAACACCGGCATTGGCGCAAAGCACGATCAGATGGCGGATGCAGACCTATGCGGGTTCCGCGCTGGCCGCCGAGGTTATCGTGCCGGCCATCGACATGTTCAACAAGATCGCAGGCGACCGCATGCAGATCGAGCTGTTCTTTGCAGATCAACTGGTTCCGACGGGCGAGCTGTTTCAGGCCATGCAGCGCGGCACAATTGATGCGGTACAATCTGACGACGACTCAATGGCTTCGCCAACGGATGTCACGGTATTTGGCGGTTACTTCCCCTTCGGCTCGCGCTATTCTTTGGATGTGCCCGTGTTGTTCAACCAATACGGCCTGAACGAGATTTGGGACGAGGAATACTCCAAAGTCGGCGTCAAGCACATCTCGGCGGGTGCATGGGATCCGTGCCATTTTGCGACCAAAGACCCGATCCGCAGCCTTGAGGACATGAAAGGTAAAAAGATATTTACCTTCCCGACTGCCGGTCGTTTCCTGACCCAGTTCGGTGTGGTGCCCGTCACCCTGCCGTGGGAAGATATCGAAGTGGCACTGCAAACCGGCGAACTTGACGGCGTTGCATGGTCCGGCATCACCGAAGACTACACCGTTGGCTGGGCCGATGTGACCAACTACTTCCTGACCAACAACATTTCCGGTGCTTGGGCAGGATCATTCTTTGCCAATATGGAAAGCTGGAATGCGCTGCCTGATGACCTGCAAACCTTGTTCCGCGTTTGCTGTGACCAATCACACTATTACCGTCAGTGGTGGTACTGGGGCGGCGAAGCGGACCTGCGCGTCAACGGCACCAAGATGGAGCTGACCTCGATCCCGGATGAGGAATGGGCAACCGTCGAGGCCGCCGCGCAAGTCTTCTGGCAAGAAATTGCAGCAGAATCCGACGTGAAGCGCCGCGTCGTTGATATCTTCAAGAAGTACAACGAGGATATGGTCAAAGCGGGCCGTCCTTATCGTTACGGCTAAATCAAGCTTTGGGGGCCGCTGCCTGCGGCCTCCAACACTCACATGAAAAGCGGAAATACCATGCCCGGACCAATGACATTCGACGACCTGAAATCCCAAGTTGCGGAAGGGGCAGTTGATACTGTTCTTGTCTGTTTCGTAGACATGCAAGGCCGCTTGATGGGCAAACGGTTTCACGCGGTGAACTTTGTCGAAACCTCGTTTGAGGAAACCCATTGTTGCAATTACCTACTGGCGACCGATCTGGAAATGGCAACGCCCGATGGCTATGCCTCGACCAGTTGGGAAAAGGGATATGGCGACTATGTGATGAAGCCGGACCTTGGCACCATCCGCCCCGTGCCATGGCTTGAAGGGACCGCGATGGTCCTGTGTGATATACTCGACCACCATACCCACGCGCCCGTCCCCCATTCGCCCCGTGCCATGCTCAAGCGTCAAATCGCGCGGCTGGAGGCCATGGGCTTTGAGGCCAAGATGGCGACCGAACTGGAGTTTTTCCTGTTCGAGAAAAGCCTTGATGACATTCGCAAGTCCGGCTTTCGCGACATGCAACCGCTGAGCGGTTACAATGAGGATTACCACATCTTCCAGACCACCAAAGAAGAGAGCGTGATGCGGCCGATCCGCAATCACCTTTATGCCGCCGGCCTTCCCATCGAGAACACCAAAGGTGAGGCCGAGGCAGGGCAGGAAGAGCTGAACATTCGCTATTCACCCGCTTTGGATTGCGCGGATTATCATTCCATCGCGAAACACGCGATCAAAGAGATTTCATGGCAGCAGGGGCATGCGGCCACCTTCCTGCCCAAGTGGCACAAGGACCGGGTTGGGTCGTCCAGCCACGTGCATCAGTCGCTTTGGCAGAAGGGGGAGCCTGCGTTCTTTGACAAATCCCGCGCCCACGGCATGTCACAAGTCATGGAACACTACATGGCGGGCCTGATCAAATATGCGCCTGATTATGTCTATTTCCTTGCGCCTTACGTAAACAGCTACAAACGGTTTTCCAAAGGTACGTTTGCCCCGACCAAAACAGTCTGGTCCGTCGATAACCGCACCGCCGGTTTCCGTCTGTGCGGTGAAAACACCAAAGGCGTGCGCGTGGAATGCCGCATAGGCGGTTCTGATCTGAACCCCTATCTGGCCCAAGCGGTCATGTTGGCTGCGGGTATCAAAGGAATTGAGGATGCCGAGACATTGGCCCCCGCCACCACGGGTGATGTCTATGAGGACGCCAAGGCAGCCGATATCCCCCAAACACTGCGCGCCGCGACGAAAACCCTGAGAGGATCGCAGTTCTTGCGCGATGCCTTGGGGGACGACGTGGTCGATCACTACACGCGCGCGGCCGAATGGGAACAAGAAGAGTTTGACCAGACAGTAACCGACTGGGAAATCGCACGCGGCTTTGAGAGGGCATAAGCACAATGACACTCACCTGTATTTCACCCATCGACGGGTCCGTTTACGCCACCCGGGAAACTCTGTCGCGCGCGCAGGCGGATGCCGCCGTGGCACGTGCCAAATCTGCGCAAACCGACTGGGCCGCACGCCCCTTGGCCGAGCGGATCGCGCTTGTGCAGGCAGGCGTCGCTGCCGTGGGCGCGATGAACGATGAGATCGTGCCAGAACTTGCATGGCAGATGGGCCGCCCTGTGCGTTACGGCGGTGAATTTGGCGGTTTTAACGAACGCGCAAGCTATATGGCAGACATCGCCACCGAGGCATTGGCCCCGATCGAGATTGAGGACAGTGACACCTTTCGCCGCGTGATCAAACGTGTGCCGCATGGTGTGGTGCTGATCGTGGCCCCGTGGAATTATCCGTATATGACAGCAATCAACACGGTTGCGCCTGCGTTGATTGCAGGCAATGCCGTGCTGTTGAAACACGCCTCGCAAACCCCGCTGGTGGGTGAACGGATGGCGGCGGCATTTCATTCCGTGGGCGTCCCAGAAGACGTCTTCCAAAACGTATTTCTGGACCACGGCACCACATCTGGCCTGATCGCTGACCGCGCGTTTGGTTTCGTGAACTTCACCGGCTCTGTCGGGGGTGGCAAAGCGATGGAGGCGGCAGCCAGTGGCACATTCACCGGTTTGGGGTTGGAGCTTGGCGGCAAAGACCCCGGCTATGTCATGGACGATGCGAACCTTGATGCAGCAGTCGATACGCTGATCGACGGCGCCATGTTCAACTCAGGGCAATGCTGTTGCGGGATTGAACGGATTTATGTGCATGAAAGCCTGTTTGACGCTTTCGTCGCAAAGGCTGTTGCGATTGTTCAGGGCTACAAACTGGGGAATCCTCTGGATGCGGAAACAACGCTGGGACCAATGGCGCATGTCCGCTTTGCCGATGAGGTGCGCGCGCAAACGGCTGAGGCAATCGCGGATGGTGCCAAGGCACATATCGACCCCGCAGATTTCCCGCAGGACGGCGGCGCATATCTGATGCCGCAAATCCTGACCAATGTGACACATGACATGCGGGTTATGCGCGAAGAAAGCTTTGGCCCGGTGGTCGGCATCATGCCCGTAAAAGACGACGCGCAAGCCATCGCCTTGATGAACGACAGCGACTTTGGCCTGACCGCCTCGCTGTGGACGCGCGATGCGGCACGCGCCGAAGCCATCGCCGACCAGATCGAAACCGGCACCGTGTTCATGAACCGCGCAGACTACCTTGATCCCGCCTTGTGCTGGACGGGGTGCAAAGATACAGGACGCGGCGGCGGCCTTTCGGTCATCGGATACCACAACCTGACACGCCCCAAATCATACCACCTCAAGAAGGCTTAATGCACATGAACCTCACTGCAAACTGGTCCTACCCCACCTCAATCCGTTTCGGTGCGGGGCGCATTTCCGAAATCGCGCAAGCCTGCGCTGCGGCCGGCATCACAAAGCCCTTGCTGATCACGGACCGTGGACTTGCCGGTATGGATATCACCACGAGGACACTTGATCTGCTGGAGGCGGCGGGCCTTGGCCGTGCGATGTTCTCGGATGTGGACCCCAACCCCAACGAAAAGAATGCCGCTGCCGGCGTGAAGGCCTATAACAACGGTGGGCATGATGGTGTGGTGGCCTTTGGCGGTGGCTCTGGGCTTGATCTGGGCAAGCTGGTGGCATTCATGGCGGGTCAAACCCGGCCTTTGTGGGATTTCGAGGATATCGGGGATTGGTGGACCCGCGCAGATGCAGACGCGATCGCGCCCATCGTTGCAGTGCCTACCACCGCCGGAACCGGGTCCGAAGTGGGGCGCGCTTCGGTCATAACCAATTCGGAAACCGCGCAGAAAAAGATCATTTTCCACCCCAAGTTTCTGCCCACAGTCGTGATCTGTGATCCTGAACTGACCGTTGGCATGCCTAACTTTATCACGGCGGGCACCGGCCTTGATGCCTTTGCCCATTGTGTCGAGGCGTTTTGTTCACCGCATTACCATCCGATGTCGCAGGGTATGGCGCTGGAAGGCATGCGTCTGGTCAAGGACTATCTGCCCCGCGCCTATGCCGATGGCACAGATATGGAGGCCCGCGCGCATATGATGTCAGCCGCAATCATGGGCGCCACAGCGTTTCAAAAAGGTCTGGGCGCAATCCACGCGTTGTCGCATCCAATCGGCGCAATCTACCACACCCACCATGGCACCACGAACGCGGTTTGCATGCCGGCCGTGTTGCAATTCAACAAACCCGCAATCACCGGCGTGATCGAGCAGGCTGCGCAATACCTTGGCCTGACGGGCGGGTTTGACGGGTTTTGCGCCTATGTGAATGACCTGAATGACGCGCTTGGTATTCCGCGCAAACTGTCGGGGCTTGGTGTTGAAAACCCTGACATTGAACGTATCGTGGCCGGTGCGCTGATCGACCCAAGTACAAGCGGCAACCCGATCGAGATGACGCAGGAAAATACAACAAAGCTTTTGCTAGAGATCGTCTAAGCGACAGACCGCCATGCAGAATGCGTGTTCAGGCATTAAGCCCGATTGTGACAATGCCGAACACCATCAGAATGGCGGCGCTTAACCTGCGCTTCCAATTGCCTTCTTTCAGCACGAAAAACCCGATCAGGGTTGCGAACACGACGGATGTTTCGCGCAGAGCTGACACGACCCCCAAATCAGCGAAATTTTTGGCGTAAAGCACAAGACCGTAAGCCGTCATCGACACCATGCCGCCCGCGATCCCCACCGCCCATATCTTGATCGGCAGATGGCGCAGAACCTGTTGCCTGCGCCACCCACAAAATCCGGCGATGAACAGGTGCAAGAACGCGCCCCACGCCCAATAGCCCAGTGTATTGCCTGACAAACGCACTCCCATCCCGTCGACCACGGAATAGACCGAAATGCACAGCCCCGTGCCCAATGACAAAATCAGCGCTGACCGTCCCACCCCGGACCGTAGCGACTTCCAACTGCTCAAGAATATGCCTGCCATGATCAGCGCGATGCCCGCCCAGACCAAAGGGGGCGAAACCTCGCCCAGCAGCAGCCACGCCCAAAGCGAGACCAGCACCGGCACGATCCCGCGCGCGATGGGATAAACAACGCTAAGATCCCCGTGCTGGTAGGCCCGCCCCAACATGTAGAAATAGCCAAAGTGAACAACCGTCGACAGGGCAATAAACGGCCAGCTTCCGGCATTTGGCAGCGGCAGAATACAGATCAGCACCGCACCGGGCAGAACATGCCCCAACGCAACAAGGCCCAATGTCGTAGTGCGGTCAACGGCGGTTTTGACAATCGCGTTCCACACCGCATGCAGCATAGCAGCCGCCAAAATCGTCGCGATGATTACCGGTGACATTCTAAACCCTTTACTGGGTAAGGAGTTGACGCGCGCCCCATCTAAACCAGCATACCATCGTCCAAAGGAAAGATCGGGCGCGGCACGTTCTTGTAGCCCAGTGACGCATAATCAAGGGTGCACAACGCGCCGCAGTCGCACACAATGATGCGCCCCGCAACAGGTGTGAAGGCCGCGCGAAAATGCTGCATGGATTTCAAGGCGACCACGGATTTCTGCGCAGGATCAATCCCGAATGTCTCAAACTGTTTGAGATCCAAAATCTGGTGCGGGATGCTGACGATCAAAATCTCTATCCCCGCAACCTCCAGCACCGCCGTCTCGCCAAAGCTGCGCTCCAGACCGCCCATGATCGGGCCGCTGCCCACCACGCGCCCGTCCCCTGTCCATTTAACCGTGCCCGTCACGCAAAGCGGGCCACCCCCAATGTCGGGTGCCGTTGCGCCACCGATATTCAGCGTGACCTGTTCCCCGACCGCGTGGGTGTTAAGTGTCTTGGCCGCAACCGGATCGACCAACGCGCCAAAGCACGCGTTACCGACACCCGCGTTAAGCAGTGCTGCCAGCAAATTGGTCGCATCGCCATATGCGCCTGATCCGGGGTTATCGGCGTAATCCGCGATGACCAAGGGGCCCGCATCACTGTTCCAGGCCTTGGCTGCAATCGCGGCCCCGGTGCTGTTCACATAGACGTTCAGTGCCTCGTGCCGCCGGTCCCAGATGTCATCTGCCAGCGTTTCAGCAATGGCGCGATGTGCAGCACTTTCACCGTCACAAGTGACCAAAACAGTTGGGCCGACCTCGGGGATGTCAGCGCAGGGAAATGCCCCGTTTATACTGATCGCATAGACCCCTTTGCGTGTCTCGAAAGCGCGGGCCATGGCGTGGCGTTCGATCATCGGGCCAATATCGGTGCGCCCTGCATTGGCTTCTTCCAACATGGGGCGGTGCGCGCGCAGGGTGACGGGGGTGATGTCGCCCAGCATCGTGCGCTGCAACAACTCAGCGCAACGCCTGCCCGTGGCACGAAAATCAACATGCGGATAGGTGGTATATGACACCAATATCTGGGCCAAATCGCACATGGCGGTCGATACGTTTGCATGCGGGTCCAACGTTACCGCGACCGGAACATCCGGTCCTACGACCGCGCGTAGCCGCCTAAGGATCTCACCCTCACCATCGGCGCAGAAATCCGTCACCATCGCGCCATGCAACATCAGCAAAATGCCGTCCCATTGGCCTTGCGCAGCAGCAGCTATCAAAGGGGCGGTTAGCGCTTCAAAAGCGTCTGTTGTTACGAGACCGCCCGGCCCCGCTGCGGCGCTAATGACATGGGTGACGTCCCACCCATGATCGCGCCCCACATCCAGCATGCCGGCCAGTTCGGTATTCTGACTGCCGCGCGTGGCAATCGCCTGCGTACCATCCAAAAGATACCGATCCTGAAAGCTCTTCAGCGTGGTCGGGTAAATGTTGAAAGTGTTGGTTTCATGAGCGATTTCAGCACTCAGGACCTTAAAACTCACGAAAACTCTCCTTTCAGGCGCGTGTCGCTGCCACTTGCCCTCATTTCTTTATCTCAGGTTTATTGCGCCCGCTGCTCTCAACGTGGCCGGTAAATTTCCCATAAAGAAGCGCGACCTTGTTCATGCGTGCTTCGACCTCGGGGCCCAGTTGCATAAACACCCCGTTTACCAACAAATTGGCAAGACTGGCCATCTGTGCCGTGGAGTGCCAGAATAGGTTAAACGATGTGGGAACGACAAAAATCTCATCCGCACAAGTATGCGCCCAGTCACAATAGGGATCAGTGATCAACGTGACCGGGATGCCCGCGGCCTGCGCCTCTTCTGCCAGTAACAGCGCATTGCGCGAATACCTGCGCGCCTCAAATATGACCAACGCGGCATTATCCTGATCCGCTGCAAGAAGATCCGCAAAATTACCGCTGGCCAGATCAAGCAATTGCACGTTATCGCGCAGATATTGCAGCTGGTGGGTAAAGATTTGTGCAATGCCTCTTTCGGTTTGAAAGCCCACCACAAACACCGACCTTGCCTGCGCCAGACGTTTCACCACACGGTCCCATTCGGGCGTTTGGGCGGCCTCATAGACGGTCACAAGTGCCGCCATTTCCAGCTCAAGACCGCGTGTCAGTTGATCTTCGTCCGCGCGGTTGCGCTGTTGCAAATCACGCAACCTATCGCCAATCAGCCAAGGTTGGTCCCCGATATCGCTGCGCAGGTTCTTTTTGAGGTCCTTGAACCCGTCATACCCTATGGCGCGACAAAACCGGCCTACCGTCGGTTCGCTGACCCCGACTTTATCCGCAAGGCTGGCAGCTGTTTCAAACGGGAGGCTGCCCAATTCAGCCAATATATAGGTCGCCAACGCGCGGTCCGCCTTTGACGAGGAAACCGCCGCGTCATTCAACCTTTCGCGAAGTGTTTGTTTGGTCATCCGTCCTCTTCTTCCCGCGTCTTCACGGCGCTGGCCCCATGCAGGCGCTCTACGGACAAGAGTTGCGCCAATACCTTGGTCAGCGGGCCACCGGGCGCCTGACACAGCTCGGCGGTCAATTGCGCAAGGACGGGGGCCATCATGATCCCGTACCCCCCCTGCCCGGCGAGCCAGAGAAAATCAGGCACCTCAGGATCGAACCCCACGACCGGCGCATCATCCGCAACAAAGCTACGCAGCCCTGCCCAACTGTGTTCAATCTTGGTCACCTTGATCGTGGTTTGACGTTCGATCCAATCCGCCAGAACCGCGATATCCATATCTTCTGGCCAGACATCAAAGGCAGCACTTGGCGTTGCATCACCGGGCGAGGCCATGAGCCTGCCCGCATCCGGTTTGATGTAGGCGTCGGTGCCGGCAAAGTCGATTGCGGGCAAGGTGCTACAATCTGTTCCTGCCGGAGCTTTGATAATAATCGCGGTACGTCGTTTGGGCACCAAACCGATAGCGCGCGCGCCTGCCAGCGCGCCAACGTGATCGGCCCATGCGCCCGCCGCATTGATGACAACGGCCCCGTGAAACCGTTCGGTCGCCGTCGCCGCACACCATACCCCCGCCTCGCGGGTCAGGGATGTTACGGAATGGTTAGTCGCAATGCGCGCACCCCTTGTTTTTGCGCCAGTCACGAAACTCTGGTGCAATGCCGCTACATCAATGTCGCTGACGCCCGCTTCATAGACGGCTGCTGCCACGCGGTCTGCGCGCAGAAACGGCGCACGCTCAAGCGCTTCTTTGGGCGCAATACGGCAAATCGGGGAGTCTGTACCGGACATCTCGATCAACGCATCCAGCGCCGCTTCTTCACCGGGGCCCGCCACGGTCAAACATCCACGCGGTGTCAGCAAATCCGTCGGGCAAAAGCCCACTGGCGGCGCGCTAAAGAAATCCGCGCTCCGTCTGGTGATTCTCCGGACAATGGAACATCCGTAATTTGCGGTAAACAACGCCGCTGATCGGCCGGTTGCATGATAACCGGTCGTGCTTTCTGCCTCTAAAAGCAGCACATTTGCCTCTTTGGCCAATTCATAGGCCGCCGAGGCGCCGACAATGCCCCCGCCGATGACAAGAAAATCGTATATCATCAATAATGCCTTTTGCAGTTCTGACCAGCACCACACCAACCGGTATGCCTAACAAGCTCCTTAATGGAACGCGCTGCAAGGAAAATAAATAATATTGACAGCATGAAAGTTTTATTACTTACTTTGTTCATCTGCGGGGAAAATCCATGACGAGACCATTCGTGCGCGTGCCCGCATCAAAAGGCACTGACTGCGCCACTGAATTATGCGGGACCCCGCACATTTCCGCCTTTGGACAATTGCGCCGCCTTCAATCGGTTGCGAAATCGACGTCACATTGGCTGGCGGCTGTCACAAAACCTGCGCCAAACCGTTCTACCTTCCCTATGCTTAAACAAGCTGAAAATGGCACAACCATTCGGTCCAACACATAATTGCCGACACACGGTGACTATCCAACAAGGAAAGACTCTATGAAAAAGATACTTTTATCCAGCGCGGCGATGACCGCCTTTGCCGGTACGGCGATGGCTGCTTGTCCGGCTGTAACCGTCGCGGACGCGATGGGCGTTGCGGCAGGCGCATTCCCGCAGCAGTATGAGCTAAGCGAGTTCCAGACCGCAGCCAATTGCACCATGGAAATGTTGGAGAACCCCGCCATTGGCGCGTTGAATGCCAAAATCAGAGGCAACCCAGAGATGCCCGCGCTGGCTGATCGTCTGCCATCCGAGCCGCTGGTCGTCGCCCCTTATGACATGATCGGCACCTACGGGGGCACGTTCAACGCCCTGTCCAACGCGACCGAGGCAGGCACGTCCGACTTTATGTCCGTGCGCCACGTCAATCTGGTCCGCTACTCCGATGATCTGACCACCATCGTCCCCAATGTTGCCAAAAGCTGGTCTTGGAATGAAGATTTCACGCAGCTGACATTCGTGCTGCGCAAAGGTCACAAATGGTCTGACGGCCAGCCCTTCACCGCTGAAGATGTCGAATTCTGGTACGAGAACCTCGCGCTTGACCCCAAAGTGATCGAAAGCCCCAAGGACTATGTTCTGGCCGGTGGTGAGGCGATGACGGTTGACGTGATCGACGCGCAAACCGTGCGCTTTAACATGCCGTCGCCAAAGCCCGGTTTCCTCGCGCATTTTGCCAACCATTATGCACAAGGTTTCCAGCCCAAGCATTTCTTGGGTCAGTACCACCCTTCCATCAACCCAGATGCGGACGCGCTTGCGCAGTCGCTGGGGTTTGAGGATGGCTATGCGCTGGTCAAAGCCTACTACGGATCGTCTGACTGGATGGACACGCCAACCCCGATGCTGGCGCATCCCGACAAGGTCGCGAACCTGCCCCTTGATGCGGCCCCCACATTGGAAAGCCACATCGTCACCTCAGAGACCACCGAAGGCCGCACATTTGTTGCGAACCCTTATTTCTACAAGGTAGACACCGCAGGCAACCAGTTGCCTTATATCAACGAGATGGACGAGATCTTTGTTGGCGAAAGCGAAGTGCGGCTACTTAAACTGGTTAACGGCGAAGTAGACTACAAAGCGCAGGCTTTGCAGATCGACTATGTGCCATTGCTGATGGAAAATCAGGAAAAAGGCGGCTTTGTTGTTGACCTGAAGCCCGACATCACGATGCCGACCTTTGCGTTCAACGTCACCTCGGCTGACCTTGAAAAACGCAAGGTATTTGGTGATCTGAAGTTCCGCCAAGCGATGTCTGTCGCAATGAACCGCAACGAAATCAACGAAGTGGCGATGTTCGGTCTGGGCACGCCGCAGCAGTACATCGGTTTCTCTCCGACGCCAAATTTCGTACCGGCAGAATGGGAACAGCACTTTGCCCAGTATGATCCGGAACTGGCCAAAACGCTGCTTGATGAAATCGGCGTTGTGGACACAGACGGCGACGGCATGCGCGAATTGCCGAACGGAGATCCGCTGGTATTGAACCTGCAGGTCGCGACGCAAGGCATCTCGATCAAGATCGTTGAACTGGTTGGCCAGACATGGCGCGAGGTTGGTATCAACAACACCGTCAAGGAGGTCACATCAGACGAATATCGTTCATCACAGTCCTCAAACCAGTTGGACGTGACGCTTTGGGAAAAATCTGTGCCTCTGGCAGTTGTCTTGGGTAACGGTGAAATCTTCATTCCGCCTTATGACAACTACTTCAACATGCGTACCGCAATGCTGTGGGGCGAATGGGTGGACAGCGAAGGTGCATCCGGTGTTGAACCACCGGCCTACGCCAAGCAGATGATCGAAGACGTCAAGACGTTTCAGGCCGCTCAGGTGGGCACCCCGGAATCTGATGCTGCCGGTCTGAAACTGGTCGAAGCTATGACCAGCAACTTGTTGTTCATCGGCACCGTGAAAGAGCAAAAGCCGATCTACCGCAATGCGGACCTCAAGAACGTACCGCAGTTCAAGACCGCGTCTTACGCCTATTACCGGACCTACCCTTACCGTCCGTCACAGTGGTTCTTGGACGAATAAGCACCCGTTTTACTGACTAGGAAACCGTTGCGGGTAGGCCCGACCTGCCCGCAACTCCCAATAATAAGCGCGCCCGAATTGGGCCGCATCTGCTGCGGGGGCGCATCGACCAATGGTCCAGTTTCTACGATTTGCGGGCATCCGTGCCGTCCTTGCCTTTTTCACGCTCTGCCTTGTCTCCTTCATCGTTTTCTCGCTTATGGAACTGGTGCCCGGCGATTGCGCAGAACGCTATCTGGCTTTCAAAAATTCCCAGGGCGCACAAATCTCTATTGCCGATATCGAGGCCGAACGTGTCCGCCTTGGCCTTGACCGCCCGTTCTTTGAACGCTGGGTCAAATGGATATTCGGCGCCTTTCAGGGTGAGTTTGGCGACAGCTGTATCCTGCGTCTGAACATCAACCAACTGCTGGGCCAGAAAGTCTGGCTGAGCATCGGCATCTGCCTTGGCTCCTTGTTGGTTGCCTACATCATCGCAATCCCTGTGGGCATCATTGCTGCCACATCGCGTAACCCTTACCTCAACAATTCACTGCGCCTGATCAGCTATCTGGGCCTTGCGCTGCCGAACTTCTTGCTGGCGCTGATCATCATGCTGTTCGCGACGGTGTTCTTTGGCAACAGCCTGACAGGTCTGTTTTCGCCAGAATTCCGCGATGCACCTTGGGACTGGGCACGGGTCAAAGACTTCCTTAGCCACGTCTGGTTGCCGGTCTTTATCCTTGGCTGGTCTGCAACTGCGTTCGCCATTCAAACCGTCCGCGCACTGATGTCTGATGAAATCAGCAAGCTCTACGTTACCGCCGCCGCTGCGCGCGGCGTGTCGGGACGCCGCTTGTTGATGCGATATCCGGCACGGCACGCACTCAGCCCGATCATCAACTCGCTCGGGTTTGATTTGAACCGCATTTTCAATGAACTGCCCATCGTGGCGCTGATCCTGACGCTGACAGAGGCTGGATCACTGTTGATCGAGGCATTGGCCCGTTCAAACGATCAACAGCTCGCGGGGGCGATCATCTTTTTCCTGACAGGAAGCATCGTCGCGATCAACTTTATCACCGACATCGTGCTGGCCCTTGTCGACCCGCGCATTCGCCGCAGCATATTGGGGTAAAGCCATGACCGAAACAAACATCTACGAAGCGTCCGTCGACCAATCCGCAAAAGACGCCTATTACACCGCCGGCCAAGGCCAGCTGATCTGGGCCCGTTTCAAAAAACAAAAGGCGGCAATGGTCGGTGCATGGGTACTGGTCTTCCTGATCCTGTCAGGCATTTTTGCGCCCTTCCTGACGCCCTACGATCCCACAATCGCCGGTCGCGACAAAGACTATCTGAACGGCGCGCCCACCATCCCGCAGTTCTGCGATGACGCCGGATGCTCGCTGCGCCCCTTCGTCTATGCGCTGGAACGTGAAAGGTCTGCGGCAACCAATTTCCGCTGGGTCACGACCGTCAATACTGACAAACGGCAATACGTGCAGTTCTTTGTCGAAGGTTCTGAATACAAGCTGTTTTTCATGACGTTCGACACCCATCTGTTCGGGCTGGACGAAGGGTTCATCCACCTGTTTGGAACCGATTCCACCGGCAAAGATATCTTTTCCCGCACCTTTCACGCCATCAACACGTCGCTGGCGGTCGGCACAATCGGTGTGTTCATCGCCTTTGTGCTCGCCTTGATTATCGGGGGGATATCCGGGTTCTATGGAGGTTGGATCGACAGCGTCATCCAGATGGTGACAGACGCTGTGCGCACCATACCCGCGATCCCGTTGTTTATGGCGCTGGCCGCATTCATCCCCGATACATGGAGCGCGGAGGAAAGGTTCTTCTTTATCTCGATCATCCTCGGGTTCATCGGCTGGCCGACACTGGCGCGCCGCGTGCGCACGCATTTGTTGACCGAACGAAATCAGGAATACGTGCTGGCCGCGCAGCTCTGCGGTGCGTCCTCTGGCCATGTAATCCGCAAACACCTGCTGCCCAGCTTCACCAGCTACATCATCGTCGATCTCGTAATTTCATTCCCCTACATGGTCTTGTCCGAAACTGCGCTCAGCTTTATCGGGCTGGGCCTCAAGGACCCCGTCAACTCGCTTGGTGTGATGTTGCAGAACGTGACCAGCGCGGATGTATTGCTTAATTACCAATGGTATTTCATTCCGGTGATATTCTTCATCGTCCTTGTGATGGCCTTTGTTTTTGTCGGTGACGGGTTGCGCGATGCGGCCGACCCTTACGGAGATACCAAGAAATGAGCCGCCTGATCGACGTTGAAAACCTGACCTTGCAATTCGACACCGACGAGGGACGGATCACAGCCGTGGACGATGTATCGTTCAGCCTTGAAGCGGGTGAAGTGATGGGACTGGTGGGCGAGTCTGGTTCAGGCAAATCCGTAACCGCCAAATCCCTGATGAAGCTGAATCCGCGTAATGCGGTTTACGGACCAGATACGAAAATCACCCTGCATCTGGATGATGGGCCGGTCGATGTGATGTCCCTACAGAATAACGCAGAGATGAAAATCGTGCGCGGTGGGGCGATATCGCTGATTTTTCAGGAACCGATGGCCAGCTTTGCGCCCGCGATCTCCATCGGGGATCAGATGGTCGAACAACTGATGATCCACACCTCGTTTTCCAAGGCGCAGGCCAAAGAACTGTCCATCGAAATGCTGGACCGCGTAGGCATATCCGACCCCTCGACGCGCTTTGGCCAATACGCGTTTGAACTGTCGGGCGGCATGCGCCAGCGCGCGATGATCGCCATGGCACTGTCAACAAAACCCAAATTGCTGATTGCGGATGAACCGACAACCGCGCTGGATGTCACCATTCAGGCGCAGGTGATTGACCTGATGAAAGACCTCGTGTCGGAATTCGGCATGGGCATCATTTTCATCACCCACGATCTTGGTGTCATCGCCCAGACGGCAGACAAAGTCGCTGTGATGTACTTGGGACGCCTTGTCGAACAAGGCACCGTGCGCGACGTGATCCGCCGCCCTGCCCATCCTTATACCCGTGGTCTGATCGCCGCATTGCCAACGCTTGATGATATCGACGCACCCCTCACGCCAATTCCCGGCGACATCCCCTCGCCGCTGGAACGGCCACCGGGGTGTGTCTACAATACCCGGTGCCAAGAGGTGATCGGCCCACGATGTTCCACCGAAATCCCTGCGTTTTACCCTGTGGATACAGACCACGCCGCTGCGTGTCATTTGCACGACCCGCAGGAGAGCACATCATGAGCGACACCCCCTTGATCACGGCGCAGAACCTGTCCGTCCACTACCCTTTGCGGGCTGGCATCATCGGGCCCAAACCCTACGTTGCAGCGGTCGAAAACGTCACAATCGAGGTTGCGGCAGGCAGTTTCTTCGGCCTTGTGGGCGAATCTGGATCCGGCAAAACCACCCTTGGCCGTGCCATGTTGCGCGCAGCCCCCATTACCAAAGGCGATGTTCTGTTTGACGATGGCGAGGTTTCTTATGCGCTAAAGAACCTCGGCAAGGCAGAGCTGAAAGACTACCGCAAACGTGCGCAGCTGATTTTCCAAGACCCTTACGCAGCGCTGAGCCCGCGCATGACCGTGCGTGACATTATCGCAGAACCTCTCGAAGTGATGGGCCTGACCAAATCGCGCGCCGAGACCGACGAACGCGTGCGCGAGATCGCGGATAAATGTCGCCTTAACGTCGAACATCTGCGCCGCTTTCCACATGCGTTTTCGGGCGGGCAGCGCCAGCGTATTTCCATCGCGCGGGCCTTGGTATCAGGCCCCAAATTCATCGTTGCCGATGAAAGCGTGGCGGCCCTTGACGTCTCTATTCAGGCGGATGTGTTGAACCTGCTCAAAGCGATCCAAGAGGACATGGGCCTGACCTTCCTGTTCATCAGCCACGATCTGAGCGTTGTTGCGCATGTCTGCGATCATGTCGCCGTGATGTATCTGGGCCGCTTGGTCGAAACCGCGCCCACACGCACGCTGTTTTCAACACCGCGCCATCCTTATACCAAGGCATTGTTGTCTGCGATCCCTTCCCTTGATCCGGATGATCGGGGCAAAGCGCAGAAACTGGTCGGTGAAATCCCGTCGCCCACCAATCCGCCACCGGGATGCAAATTTCAAACCCGTTGTCCGGCTGCGATTGATAAATGCCGCAAGATTGAACCCGTTCTTGAAAGCGCAGGCCCCGAGCATCACGTGGCGTGTCATAGGTGGAAAGAACTGTCCATCGCGGAGTAGTCGCGGGCGGATCGAAAGGGATGATGATCACATTGTCAGTTGGTTTTGTGTCGGCATAGCGCGGCAAAAAGCAGATCACGCGCGTTTTCAGTCAGTGCCCCGTAAACGCTGAATACATCCCGAACCCGCCGACCAGAACCAAACTCAGCGCCCATACGACATCAAGATTGAACCATGTGCGCGAGAGAAACTTCAATCCCAGCCAGAAGTAGATCACGACGGCAATCAGACCCCCCGCAAGGGTCATCGACATGGTGTGCACTGCAGCCACCACAAAGGCGGTCGTGATGTTATCGGTCATCAGGCTTTGCGCCGCGAGGTGGCCGGTATCATCAGCGGCTATGGCGCAAATACCCAGATAGATCGGGACCAGCATCAAACCCGCACCATGGGCCATTGCAGCAAGGAAGGACCACAGGGCAAGCCGCGCAGGATGCACGCGCGCCAGAAATTTCGGGTGCCGCCGGTTGATCAGCAGATATATCCCCATCGTAATGACCAGAATGCCTGCGCCAATGCGGATTTCCTTTTGCAGTTCGACCAGCATGATCATCATCGAGAAAGGCAACAAAATACCGATCATCGCCAGAAAGTGCCCTAGGGCCAGCATGCCCAATGCCTTTGGCATGGCCTTGTGGTTGCGCTCCATCAATGCCGCCGAAACGGCCAACGGCCAGCCCATGCCGGGATTTATGCCGTGATAGAGCCCAGAAAAAATGACGGCCCCCCAAAGGGCCGTCACCGAGGTAATATCATCAATCATTTAGACAGACGGATAGCAAAAACTGTCGGTTGAGCAGTCTCCGCCTTCAAGCCTGATCTGGTGCGAACGCAGGCCCGCGGGGAAATCAATGTAGAAATCCTTGTTCAGTGACAGACCCCCGTTCTCGCCCACATCAGCCATGACCATTTGACCGCCCTCATCGTCCGGATAGAACTGATCGTCCCATGTAGAATACAGCGAGTTGGTCCAATAGACCCGCTTGCCATCGCGACTGATCTCTACCATTTGCGGGCCATATGCGAAGGGTTTGCCGTTGGGATGGTTTTCGCCTTTGGCAATACCACCCAGCTCGACTTTGCCCGCCAAAACCGGGTTCATCGGATCGCTCACATCGTATTGGTGCATTTCACCCAAACCCCAACACGCGACATAAAGGTATTTGTCATCAAGGCTGAGGTCGATGTCAGTGACGAGCGGCGGCACCGCGCCAAACCCTTGTAAAAGGGGCGGCAGGTTGGCGGGGTCTTCGGGGCGCGGATCAATGGTAATCGTCTTTTTGGACTGCCAGACACCATCGTCACCACGCCACCACGTAAAGATCGCGCCTTGCAGGTTGGTCGTATCTACAACCACACCGCAAAACCCGTAAGACTTGGTGGGATCATGCGCAGGGCGAATTTCCAGCGCCATTTGATAGTTTTCACCGAAATCCATCGTCTGGATGTTCTTGCGCGCGCGCAGGTCCCAAAAGTGGATGGAATGCCCATATTTGTTGGACAAAAGATCCTCGGGCACGATCCCGTTTTCAAACTGTGGCGGCAGGCCCCATTCAGAGCTGACCATGTAGTCTTGCGGTAGGTTCCACCAGAAATCATAGTGTTTGTCTTGCTTGCCACGATCCATTTCGTACTGGCCGATGATCTCGAACGTTTCGCAATCCATGATAAAGATGCCCGGAGGGCCGTCAGTACCGTCCGCGCCACCGCCACCTAGGCAGGACACGTAAATGCCCTCGGGTCCGCAGTGGATCGTATGAGGACGGGAATAACCTGTTTTCTTGAACAGTTCTTCGGGTTCAATTGTTTTGTGAATATGGGCTTTCAACGGATCTTTGACGTCGATCACATAGATGCGCGAGGACCGGATGCCCGGCACGATCAGATAGCGTCGTTCAAGGAATGCGTGGCCTGACATTGGCGACAGCGAAGAGGAACAGGCGTTCCAGCCGAAATGGTGGAATTCGTCACCTTTGTTGGGCACGATCACCTGATGCACGATCTGGCCGTAGGTGTCTGATCCGGGCTTGAGGTCAATGACAGCAATGCCGTCAGATTGAGAACCATCCGGGCTAAGCATGACGGTAAAAGCGTAGTTTTCTATGGGTGCTTCCATCGCCAGTTTTGGCGACGCATGGAATGTCGGGTCAGGTCTCAGATTCATATCGTTCCTCCCAGTTTGAAATGAATGCCCTGTTGGGTCTGATTGTTATTGGGCTGCGTTAGCCTATCTGGAGCGTTCCTATTCGTATCAACTGCCGAAGTCGGGAGCTTAACACCAAAACTTCTCAAACTCAGAGTCACATTTTGACCTAACAAAAATTAGTAGATTGGTGATGGAACTTGAGAGGCGCAGCCGCCCCAAAGCCGCGGGCGCTCTGAACGATGTACACAAGCCGCCACCAAAGGGCGCTTACCAAACATTCCACGCCACCTGCTGAGAATGCAAAAAGGCTGGCCAATTTCTTGGCCAGCCTTTGCTAAGCTGCTTACCGCAATGTCAAAAAGACAAAGTTACTTGCGGGCGATTTCGACCCAGTTCCCGTCTTTGATCACAGAGATAACAACTTCATCCGCACCTTGGTGGTCGGTGGCGGAATAGGTCACTGTGTTGCCGGATACTACGTCTTCGTAGTTAAGGCTTTCCATACCCGCCTGGAATGTGTTGGCATCCAGATCACGGCCCGCCGCTTCCAGTGCTTTCACCATTGTGATCGCCGCGGAATGGCCCAGCAATGCGCCGGTACCTGGCAGTTCTTCACCGGTTGCTTCTGTGTAGCGTGCAAAGAACTTCTGAGCTTCGGGTTGATCCATGCGGGACAACAGATCAGCCCAACCTGCAGCGGCATACATGCCTTCCGTCACGCCACCGGGGACTTTGGCCATAACAGTATGGAAACCGGCAGAGGAGTTCAGGAAGGACATGTTATCCAAGCCCAGTTTCTTGGCTGTACCGGAAACGGTGATCGCCTGACGCACACCAAGAGCCATTGCAACAATCTCGCAGCCATCTGCGTTCAGCTTTTGCAGCGCGCCTACGAAATCGGCATCGTCTGGCTTGTGCGTCGTCTCGGAGACAAAGTTCAGACCGTCGGTGTCAGCGGCGATGGATTCAGCGCCTTCCTTGATGTCCAGACCAAAGTCGGTCGGCAGATACATTGCGCAAACGTTGCTGACGCCTTTTTGCTCGGCCAGATAGGTCACACCCACACGGATTTGCTCATAATATGTCGCAGTACCCGCGAAATGCAGCGGGTGAAACGGCTCTGCCATCTGACGGGCGGCAGACAACGGCGATACGTTTGGGACGTTCTTGGCGTCTTGCAATTTGAACGCCGCGATGTTCATCGGCGTGCCCAACGAGAGCAGCATCGCAAAGACTTTGTCGCCGTTAATCAGCTTGTTCATGCCCTGGATGGCTTTTGGCATCTGGTACGCGTGATCTTCTACGATGAAACGGATCGTGCGACCATGAATGCCGCCAGCTGCGTTTACCTCGTCAAAAACCAACTGCGCCGCTTTGGTTGCAGGCGCGCCGAATGATGCGAACGGACCGGACAGGTCGTTGTTGGAGCCGATCAGAACTTCGGTGTCGGTGATGCCTTGCTCGGCATAGGCGGGTGCTGCGGCCATTGTTGCGGCAATCGCGGCGGTGGCCAGCGTGGTGGATAGTTTTTTCATGTATCTTCTCCCTTTGGTGTTGTTATGTGAAAAGCAGCCCCCGTTGATGTCAATACATCTGGTTGATCAGCTCTCCGTGTTTGGTTTCAACAAAGCTGCGCTTAAGCTTCATTGTCGGTGTTAATTCATCATCATCTGCGGTCAGCAGCACGTCGATCAGGCGGAAATCCTTGATCTGTTCGACGCGGGCAAAGTCCTTGTTAACGGCCTCGACCGTTTCGCGGATCAACTCTTGTACCTCTTTTGCGGCGCACAGTGAGGCATAATTCGAGAAAGGCACCCGCCGGTCCTGGGCGAATTTCTCAACGTTTTCCTGATCAATCATCACCAGACAGGTCAGGAATTTGCGTTTGTCCCCGATCACCACCACATCCGAGATATAGGGCGAGAACTTGAGCTTGTTCTCGATCTCGGCCGGGGTGATGTTCTTGCCGCCTGCGGTGATGATGATGTCTTTCAGGCGGCCCGTGATTTTCAGAAAACCCTCGTTATCCAGCATACCAACATCGCCGGTGCGCAGCCATCCGTCCTCGGTAAAAGTCTCGGCGGTCTTTTCGGGGTTTTTCCAATAGCCCTGAAACACGTTGCCGGCCTTGTACTGCACTTCGCCTTCAGCTGTGATGCGGATTTGGGCCCCGGGCAGCGCTGGACCGACAGTGCCGAACTTGTTGGTGGCCTCGCTGTTGATAGAGATCACACCGGAACTTTCGGTCATACCGTAGCCCTCAAGCACGGGCACGCCAATGGAATGATACCATTTCAGCAAATCAGGCGAGATGGGCGCCGCCCCGGACCCGCCCCGACGCAGGCGGTCCATGCCAATCATGCGGCGCAGGTTTTGAAGCAGGGCAAAGTCCCAGAAATTATAAGCCAACTTGGTCGCCAACGGCATGGGTTTACCATCAGCCAGACAATCCGCGCGCGCAGCACCAGCCGTTAGCGCGCGGCTGTAGGCCCATTTCTGCATGCCCGTCGCATCACCAATGCGGATCGCGACCTGCGAATAAATCTTTTCCCACAGACGCGGCACCGCCACAAACGTTTGAGGGCTGACCTCTTGCAGGTTGTCAAAGATCGTCTCGGGGCTTTCGGCGAAATTGATAGTAGAGGCGGCGGCAATCGGTGCGTTGACCGAAAACACCCGTTCCAGGATATGACACAGCGGAAGGAAGCAAAGCTGATCGTCGGTGTCGAAAACAGGCCCGTCGTGCAGCCCCGCCGATACCGAATACATCAGGTTGCCATGGCTGATCATCGCGCCCTTGGGCTTGCCCGTCGTGCCGGAGGTATAGACCAGAATAGCGGTATCATCCGGTTTGGTTGCGTCGATGGACGTGTCAAAGGCCTGCGGGTGGGCCGCGTCATAATCGGCACCGATCTTATACAGGTCGTCCAGAAACATGATCTGCGGATCGGTAAAACCATGCAAGCCTTCGCGCTCAACCACGATGACCTTGGTCAGGGCGGGCATCTTGTCACGGACCTGCAGGAACTTGTCCAACTGCTCATCGTTTTCGACGATCAGGAACCGACTGTCGGAATTATTAACCAGATATTCCAACTGCGAGGCGGAATCAGTCGTATAGACGCCGGAACATATTCCACCGACGCACTGGACACCCATATCGGTGTACATCCATTCCTTGCTGTCCTCGGACAGGATCGACACGACTTCGCCGCGTTGCAATCCCAAGGACACCAGACCAAGTCCCAGATGTTTGGCATGGGTAAAATAGTCGTTCCACGAATGGGACCGCCAGATGCCAAAGGTCTTTTCACGGTGCGCGGTGCGCGTTCCCAACGCCTTGCAGCGTTTGCGGAACAGTTTGGGAGTCGTGTCTTCACCGTCGATATAGAACGGCCCTTGCGACAGATCAGCGTTGATCGTCAGCCCGTGAATTTTTTCCTGAGGGGGGAGCGTGTCTGTCATGATCAGTCCCTATCGCCACGTTTTACGTTGTTTCCAGCGGCGTTGCCCGCGCTGGTTCTCGTCTTGACTGACGCCAAGATAGAATTCCTGAATGTCCTTGGAGGCGGCCAATACTTCAGCCTTGTCGTTCATCACGATGCGGCCAAGTTCCATTACATAGCCATAATCAGCCGCATCAAGCGCGACCTTGGCGTTCTGTTCGACCAGCATCATCGTGACCTTCTGCTCTTGATTAAGCCGCACGATGATCTCGAAAATTTCCTGCGTCAGCAGCGGTGACAATCCGAGGCTCGGCTCATCCAGCAGCATCAGCTTGGGATGCGACATCAGCCCGCGTCCGATCGCCAGCATCTGTTGCTGACCACCCGACAAGGTGCCCGCGCGCTGGGAGCGGCGGTCTTTGAGGATGGGGAAATAGGAATAGACCATCTCCTCATCCGCCTGAATCGTGCTGCTGTCTTTGCGGGTATAGGCGCCCATGGCGATGTTTTCAGCCACGGTCATCAGTGGGAAAATCTCGCGGCCTTCGGGCACATGCACGATACCGCGGCGCACGATGGCGTCAGGTTCCAGCGACTGGATTTCCTCACCGTTCATCTTCACGGTGCCTTTTTCGGGGTCCATAACGCCCGATATCGTCTTGAGCAGCGTGGTTTTGCCTGCGCCATTCGCACCCAGAACAGTAACGATCTGGCCTTCGTATACCTTCAGGCTGACGCCACGAATGGCCATGATGGGGCCATAGTAGCTTTCCAGGTTGTCGATCTGCAGGACGACTTTTGGTGTGGCTATATCGGTGCTCATGCGCGTGATGTCCCCGTCTTGGAAATCTCGCCGGTGCCCAGATAGGCCTCGATCACGGCGGGATGCGATTGCACTTCGGACGCGGTGCCGGTTGCCAGTTCCTTGCCATCCGACAGCGCCATAACGCGGTTTGAAACGGCAGATACCAGCCCCATGTCATGTTCTACCATCATCACAGAGATACCCATCTGCGTCTGGATATCCTCGATCCAGAACGCCATATCCTGGGTTTCCTCAACCGAAAGGCCGGATGCAGGTTCATCGAGCAACAACAGCTTAGGCTCTGACGCCAGCGCGCGGCCCAGCTCAACCACCTTGCGCACGCCGTAAGGCAGGCCGCCGATGTATTTGTCGCGGTAGGCTTGCAGGTTCAAAAAGTCGATCACCTCTTCCACGGCTGCACGGTGGCGCAACTCTTCGCGGTAGGCCTTGGGCGAGAACACGATATTGGAAAGCATCCCCGTTTTGCGGTGCCGGTGACGGCCCACCAGCAGGTTCTGCAACACGGTCGCCTGCTCAAAAAGTTCGATGTTCTGAAAAGTGCGTGCGATGCCAAAACTGGGCACCTCGTCTGCGGTGCTTTTCAACAAATCATGGCCGTCAAACTTGATGCTGCCCCCAGCGGGGTCATAGAACCGCGAGATCAGGTTAAAGATCGTCGATTTACCCGCACCGTTGGGACCGACAAGGGCAAAAACCTCGCCCTCATTGACCTTGAGCGACACATTATCCACGGCCACCAAGCCACCAAAGCGCAGCGTGACATTATCAATTTCAAGCAAGCTCATTGGACACGATCCGTCTTGAGGTAGGATTTCTGACGTTTGAACATGTCCTTGCGGTAAAACGGGAACAGTTCAAAATACGTGCGGATTTTGAGCCAGCGGCCATAAAGCCCCATGGGTTCAAACAGGATAAAACAGACCAGAATGAAGGCGAACAAAGCGCTTTCCAGCCCCGGCACGTTGATGTTCACATCAAAGGTTGTTGCCAGAAATGACCGCCCGTTTGCGATCGCAACAGGGATAATCCCCACAACGATGGCGCCAAAGAACGCCCCGTGGATGAACCCCAACCCGCCAATCACGATCATCAACAGCAACGTGATGGACATCACCAGATCGAAGGTCTCGTTGGTAACGTAGCCTGCCGAATGACCAAAAAGCGCGCCCGCAAGGCCCGCTGCCGTGGCCGATAGGAAGAACGACATCGCCTTGGTGCGGGTAAGGTTAATGCCCATGGCCCGCGCCGAGATTTCGCTGTCGCGGATGGCGGTAAAGCTGCGGCCTGTGGGCGTGCGCAACAGGTTGCGATAGAACCACACAAGCAGGATCGCGACGAAAAGCACCACGTAATAGAACTTGTAGGGGTTAGCGTAGCGGTTGATTTCCGCGCCAAAGATATTGATGTCCGGCACCGCAGCGCCCGCGATCCCGCCGGTCCAGGGCTCTGCCATCACAACAAAGTCGCTGGTCAGCATCGACATCGCAAGGGTCGCCAACGCCAGATAAACACCATGCAGGCGCAAGACCGGCAGCGCGATCATCGTGCCCAAAACGCCCGCAATCAGGCCCGACAATGGAAACGCGATCAGCCAAGGCACACCCGCACCCAGCAGGTTGATGTTCAGGTAGCACCCCAATGCCATGAACGTCGCATGCCCAAGGCTGGGCAGGCCGGTGTGACCCGTCAGCAGCATCAGACCCATGCCCGCGATGGCCAAGATCAGAACACCGGTGATTTCGCCCAACAGATAGGCATCCCCGATGACAAAAAAGTACAGCGGTGTCGCCAGCACCAGCAAAAGCAGCAGCGCATACCAAACGGCCTGTGCGCGGTGTTTGAACAGCTGAATGTCCGCATCATAAGAGGTTTTAAAGACAAAGCGCATCTTACACCTTCTTTCGTTGTGTCTGAGAGAAGATACCACCGGGACGGAAGATCAACACCAGCAACAAGATTGCATAGGGTGCGATCTGGCTGATGCCGGGCGGGCCATAGCGCGAGGCCAGCGGTTCAACCAGACCAATGATCAGCCCACCCAAAAGCGCGCCGGGCAGCGATCCGAAACCACCAATGGCAGCGGCGGCAAAAGCCTTGATGCCGAGCAAACCAGTAGAGGGATCAATCGCGCCTTTTGAGGCAAACAAGATACCCGCGACGGCTGCGACCATACCAGACAGGCCCCAGACAAGGCTGTGAATGCGCTTGACCGGGATGCCCATGTAATAGGCGGCAAGCTGGTTCTGCGACGCGGCCTGCATCGCCAGACCCGTTCGGCTGCGCGAGAAAAACAGATAAAACAGCAAGGTCAGAACGGCCGTTACGACCACGATCATCACCTCGTCAACGCCCAGCACAACGCCACCCGCGCGGATGTCTTGGCCGGCATAAGGGGTTTCAAGCGATGTCGGTTCATGACTCCAGATGGAGCCTGCGAAAAAGCGGATGATAAAGCCCATCGCAATCGTCAGGATCACGATAGAGGTCTGGGATTGGCCAAACATATGGCGCAGAATGCCCCAGTTAAATAGATACCCAAAGACCCCCATCACCAGAATGGACAGCGGCACAGCCAGCCAGAAATTCAGGCCAAGGTATTCGTGGTTGGTAAATCCGATGCACACAAACGCACCCAGCATCATGAAATCACCTTGGGCGAAATTCACAGCTTCGGTGGCCTTGTAGATCAGCACGAACCCCAAAGCGATCAGCCCGTAGACGCAGCCATTGGCCAACCCGCTCACGATGAGTTGTAGAAAATCCATGGTGCTCCTCCCAAAGACCAAATGTGGGAAGATACGCATTGAGATTGGCGAACCGCAATGGGTTTTGTGCAGGTATACGTAGCGTCAGGCAGGCGCGAAGTGCTTGAGCCTGCGCACCGTCACAACGACGCCGGACAAGACTAGCCTTCGTTGTCGTTGTTCATTTCCACCAAAAAGACAACCGAACGGGACAGCACCGGATATGCCAAACTGGCGTTGCACAAAGGACGAGTGCCGAGTTTGCGCAAAGCTGATCGTGTCGCACAGGTTTTTCCAATTACAGCGCCGACGCCAGACCCGCACAGATAGAAAATCGGCGGCGGAACCGCCCCTTGAGAGGGCGGTTCCCTCATATTATCCACCGATATCCTACAATTGCACCCAAGCCGCATTCCGCCCCGATGACCTGACGCAGGCATCCACAAAACGCACACCTTCCAGACCATCATAGACGGTCGGATAGATCACATCGGCTGGCAAGGGCTGACCCGCTTTATGCGCGATGATCGCCTCTGCGGCCTCACTATAGATGTTGGCGAACCCCTCCAGATACCCCTCGGGATGGCCCGGTGGAATGCGGCTGATCCGAGCGGCGGCAGCCCCTGCCCCCGCGCCATTGCGGGTAATCAGGCGTTTGGGTTCACCAAACGGCGTGTGCCACAGATAGTTCGGGTCTTCTTGCGCCCATTCCAGCCCGCCTTTTTCTCCGTAAACACGGACGCGCAGGGCGTTCTCATTGCCCGGTGCCACTTGGCTGCACCACAACATCCCCTTGGCCCCGCCCTCAAAACGCAGCATCACATGTCCGTTGTCATCCACCTGACGCCCCGGCACAAACGCATCCAGATCAGCGGCAAGGCTTTCGACCTTCAACCCGGTGATAAAACACGCCAGATTATGCGCATGGGTGCCGATATCGCCGGTTGATCCACCCGCCCCTGACCGCGCAGGATCGGTGCGCCATTCGGCTTGTTTAAAATCCTCGTGCTGGGTCAACCAGTCTTGGGGGTATTCCACCTGCACCACCCGAATGGTGCCAATGTCACCTGCCGCAACCATCGCGCGGGCCTGCCGCACCATCGGGTAGCCCGTATAATTATGCGTCAGCACAAACAGCGCATCCGAGCTTTCCACCGCCTTCACCATCTTCTTTGCATCCGCCAGATTGGAGGTCAGCGGCTTGTCGCAGATCACGTGAATGCCCCGTTTGAGAAACTCCCGCGCCGCGTCAAAATGGACGTGGTTCGGCGTCACAATCGACACCGCCTCGATCCCGTTTTTAAGCCGTGCCTCGCGGATCGCCATCTGTTTGTAATCCTCATAAATGCGCGGCAGGCCCAGCGCCTCGCCCGATGCGCGCGCTTTTTCGGGTGTTGAGGACAGCGCGCCAGCGACCAGTTCAAACCGGTCATCAATGCGCGACGCTATGCGGTGGACCCCGCCGATGAAGGCATCGTTGCCACCACCAACCATACCAAGTCTGATGCGCGTCATCTTATGAAATCCCCAGCATCTTGCGGTTGGCGGCCTCATCCGTGCCGCCATCTGCAAAGTCGTCAAAGGCGCGTTCTGTCACGCGGATGATGTGATCTTTGACGAATTGCGCGCCCTCGCGTGCGCCGTCCTCGGGGTGTTTCAGGCAGCATTCCCATTCAACGACCGCCCAGCCGTCAAAATCATTGGCGGCCATTTTGGAAAAGATCGCAGCAAAATCGACCTGCCCGTCACCAAGGCTACGGAAGCGCCCGGCCCGGTCCACCCACGGCTGATAGCCCGAATAGACACCCTGACGCCCTGTCGGATTGAACTCAGCATCCTTGACGTGGAACATCTTGATCCGGTCTTTGTAGATGTCGATATTATCAAGGTAATCAAGGCATTGCAGCACATAATGTGACGGATCATAAAGCATGTTGCAGCGTGGGTGATTGTCGACACGCTCCAAAAACATCTCGAATGTCACGCCGTCGTGTAGATCCTCACCGGGGTGGATTTCATAGCAGATGTTGACGTCATTGTCCTCGGCATGGTCCAGAATAGGACGCCAGCGACGGGCCAATTCATCAAATGCAGTCTCAACCAATCCGGCGGGTCGCTGCGGCCACGGATAGACATAAGGCCACGCCAGCGCGCCGGAAAATGACACATGGTTCTTGATCCCCATTTTGGCAGAGGCCGATATCGCTTTCATAACTTGATCAACGGCCCATTCCTGACGCGCCTTTGGATTGCCATGCACCGACGGGTCCGCAAACCCGTCAAACGCCGCGTCATAGGCCGGATGCACCGCAACCAGTTGCCCTTGCAGGTGCGTCGACAATTCTGTCACCTCAACCCCGTTTTCAGCGGCCTGCCCTTTGAAAGTGTCGCAGTAATCCTTGCTTTCTGCCGCCTTGGCCAGATCGAACAGGCGCGCGTCCCAACTGGGGACCTGCACCCCCTTGTAGCCGCAATCAGCAGCCCACTTAGTGATCGCGTCCCATGAGTTGAACGGCGCGTCGTCGCCTGCGAATTGCGCCAGAAACAGCGCCGGGCCTTTGATGGTTCTCATATGTGATCCTCCCAAATCATCTGCCGCGTCAGGGCGGCATGTTTTCTTTTAGATAGACGTCGATGCGGATGCGTTCCTGCGCCATGTTGATCGGCATATTGTCACTGTTGGCACGCATAATGCGCACCGCGCTGCGCACCAGATGACCCGCATCCTGACTGATCACCGCGTCAAACGCGCCGGTGGCAAGGGCGTTGCGCGACAACGGTGTCAGTTCGTGCGCGACAACGACGGGCCTACGGGCCATTTCATGATTTGAAAAATGGCGTAACAAACCGTCGTTGCCCGCAGCAGAGGAATAGATGCCGACGATGTTGGGGTTGTCCTCGAAAGCGACGGGCAGCAGCCGCTGCAAAAGATCGGGGTCATCGCGCCCTTCCAAAGACGCGAGCACTTCGAGGTGCGGGAAATCACGGCCCATGACCTCGTCAAAACCCAGACGGCGTTCCAGATGATCCCGCGCCAACATCGAGCCGGTCAGTACCAGTATCTTGCCCGGCTCCTTGCTGAGGAAACGACCCAAGAGCTGTGCCGCAGTGCGCCCCGCAGCCACGTTGTCAACGCCGACGTAATTGTCACGCTCCGAGCTGGGGATGTCCGCAACCAGCGATACAACCGTCACGCCATTCGCTTTGAGGTGGGAAATCGCATCGCGGACGGACGGCGTTTCGGGACCGAACACCGCGACCCCGTCTACCTGTGCCGGATCAATCGCTCCAATCGCATCAGCCAGCGCCATAGGGTCGAACGCGGCGACCCTGATAAACGACAGCTTGGTGCGCTCATGCCGGATGCCGGGGTTCAACTGCGCGATCTGCGTCTCAAGCATCGAGATGAATTCGTTGTCGTTGGACGGCAGGATGAAGGTAAAATTGTACACCCGCCCCCGCGCCAGATTGGCCGCAGCGGTGTCGCGGACATAGCCCAGTTCGGCGATGGCCTTGTTCACCTTCAGCACCGTTTTTTCGCGCACACCGGGACGCGCGTTCAACACCCGGTCAACAGTCGCAAGGCTGACTTCAGCGACACGGGCAATGTCGTTGATAGTCGGATTAGGAAGGGTGTTTTGCTCTTGCTTCATCTGGGGGTTTTGACGCGCCTACATTGCTTTGGCCAGCCCCTCGAACAGACGCGCGACGGCCTCTGCTCCGGGGTCGTTGTGACCGATCAGGTTTTCCTCTGGCACATAAGACGCGCGGCCGGCATTGGCACGGCCCATCGCGGCGGTGCTGTCCGCACCTTTGCGCGAAGCGGCGGCCGCCTTGGCAAATCCTTGAGGCAATGCACGCAGCCCGGGATCAAGCGCGTCGATCATGGTGCGATCGCCAAGGGCCGCACCCCCGACCTGTGATATCCGTTCAAGTCCCACCAGCAGCGCCTTGGCGTTGGGTTTGCCATTGGCACAAGCGTCCCCCGTCGCGCCAAAAAATATCGCGAGGATCACGCCAGATGAGCCGCCCATAGTCTGGCTTAACTCATTGCTGACCGCGCGGAAGAGTTGCGTATGATCAGCCAGTGGCATCCGCGTCAGCGCACCCTTGAGCGCCCGCGCAGCCGTCGCCAAGGTGCTGCCGGTGTCCCCGTCCCCAGATTTAGCGTCCAGCAGGTTCAAGTCTTCTTCAGCAGCGATCAGCAAATCGCAGCAGTGTGCAATGACTTTCGCAGTCTTTTCATTCGCCGAAGGGATTGGTTTGATCGGGCTTAGGCCATCGGGCAACGGCAGCGTGCGCACCGGTACAATCGCCTGAATGCCCGGCCATGCAGACAGCGCGACGGGTGCCGCCAGATGGCGGGTATTCTCTGCGTCCAAGGGTAAGATCGAGACAGAGAACCCGTGCATGTCCAGCGACGTCATCAGCGGGGCAGGGCCTATGATATGCTTGATGTTCTGCGCTTTAGGTGATGTCGCCAGTTCGTGCGCCAGCACTGACATTTCAAGCGGTGTTGTGCCGCCCAGATTGTTCAGGATCGCCACATGTGCACCGCTCCCGATTTTTGCCCCCAGCTTGTCCAACACCATATCCATTGCGCCCGCAGCACCCGCGAACAGGACCTGTTGAACGCCCGCCTCACCATGGATGCCAAGGCCCAGTTCGGCCTTTCCCGCCGGAATACGCTCCTCCTTCGCGGAACCGGGGACGGTGCAGGTGTCCAGCGACATGCCGATGGACGCCATGCTTGAGATCGTGCGCGTCGCGGCCTCGACCACAGCATCCAGATCGGCACCCTGCTCTGCCAGACTGCCCGCGATCTTGTGCACAAAAAGCGTACCTGCCACCCCGCGTGGTTGGGGCAGATGCGGCAAGGCGATGTCGTCATCGACCACAACCATCGCAACCTTTAGACCAAATGCGCGCGCACGTTCCGCCGCAAGGCCATAGTTCAGCCGGTCGCCGGTATAGTTCTTGACGATCAAGAGGCACCCCGCCTGCCCGGTCACGGCCAATATGCCAGCCAGCACCGCGTCCACGGATGGCGATGCGAAGACCTCACCACAGACGGCAGCCGTCAGCATGCCGGCGCCCACGAACCCCGCGTGCGCAGGTTCGTGACCCGAGCCACCACCAGAGATCAGCGCGACCTTTGATTTGTCCCAATCCGCGCGCATGACCACTTTGATGTGCGGATATCCGTCCAACCGGACCAGCGCGCCGCCGCTGATTTCGAGCAGCCCGTCGATGGCATCCGTGACCAGCGTATCCTTGGCGTTGATGAATTGGCTCATTGCGGGTCTCCTCAGGAAATACGGTGGCCGTGTGCGTCAAAGCACAGGGGGTTTTTCGGCGCGATCTTGATATGTGCACCGGGGGTGTAGGTCGTGCCGGGAATGGCGAGCGTGGTGATAGCGTGGCCTTGCAAGCTCAGGTGCAGGCGTGTCTGATCACCCAGTTGTTCGACACGTTTGACCTCGGCCTCTTTGCCTTCGCCCTGCACGATATGTTCGGGACGCATGCCGATCTGCGTGGCCGCAGCAGGTACGCCGCCAAAGAGGTCTGCGGGAATAATATTGATCCGGGGCAGTCCTAAACGGCTGGCAACATAGAGCGAATTGGGATTCTCGTAAATCTCGCGCGGGGTGCCGAATTGCACCAAATGGCCCTCGTTCAGCACACCGACGTGGGTAGCCATGGTCATCGCTTCGATCTGGTCGTGGGTCACATAAAGCAGTGTCGCGCCCAGACTGGCGTGGATGCGTTTCAGTTCAACCCGCAGGTCGGTGCGCAATTTGGCGTCCAGTGACGACAGGGGTTCGTCCATCAGATAGATCGCGGGATCGCGCACAAGGGCGCGCCCGATGGACACGCGCTGCATCTCGCCACCCGACAGTTCCGTGGCTTTGTTGTTCAGTTTGTGGCTGATCTGAAGCACGCGCGCCACTTCGTTGACCTTGCGCTCAATCTCATCGGGTGGTGTTCTGAGGACGGGGGATTTCAGCGGAAAGGCCAGATTGTCCTTTACCGTCAGATGCGGATAGAGCGAGTATTGCTGGAACACCATCGCCACATCGCGCTGCGCGGGGGTCTCGTTTCCAACATTGCGCCCACCGATCCAGATCTCGCCGCCGTCGGCCTTTTCCAGACCAGATATCAGGCGCAGAGTGGTTGTCTTGCCCGCCCCTGTCGGGCCCAGCAAAACGACAAATGCACCGTCCGGGATGGTCATTGAAATATCCGCGATGCCGACATTGGAACCGAATGATTTTGTCAGGTTTTTCAGAACGACCTCAGCCATGTGGCAGCACCTCGTTGTTCAACTCAGAGCGCAGCGCCTGACCTGTCGTCTCATCGAAAAGGGTGATGGTTCGAGCGTCAAAGTTCAGCCCCACCTTTTCGCCAACCTTTGCGACTTGCGCACTGTCTATACGGGCCTTCAGATCACCGTTGGGGGTGTCCAGCGTGATGATCTGGGTGGTCCCGAGATACTCGGATGCCAACACCTCGCCCCGGTAGGCTCCGCTGTCAGACAGGGTCACATGTTCGGGCCGTACCCCGTAGACCAATTTACCCGATGCGCCCTGCATTTGTCGTGGAATACCAAGGGTTTCGCCCTGCAATTGAATGTGGTTCGCGCCCTCTGCAATGGCACCGTCAAAGCGCAGGAAATTCATCGACGGGGAGCCGATGAAGTCGGCGACGAACATCGTGGCGGGTTTGTCGTAGATTTGCTGCGGCGTGCCGAATTGTTCGACCACGGCGTTGTTCATCACGACGATCTTGTCTCCCATCTGCATCGCCTCAAGTTGGTCATGGGTCACGTAGACCGTTGTGGCATTCATACGGTCGTGCAGGGCGCGCAATTCTTCGGACATGTGTTCGCGGAATTCGGCGTCCAGTGCGCCAAGAGGTTCGTCCATCATGAACGCTTTGGGGTTGCGCACGATGGCGCGGCCAAGGGCGACACGCTGGCGGTCGCCGCCCGACAGACCGCCCACCGGACGGTTAAGAATATCGGTGATCTCAAGGATCTGCGCGACCTCTTCGACTTTGGCTTTGACTTGGGCGCGGGGCATGCCTTGGCTGACCAATGGATAGCTCAAATTCTTGCGCACGTTCAAATGAGGATAGAGCGCGAACATCTGGAAAACAAAAGCAATATCACGTTTTGAGGGGGGCAGCTGGCTGATCTCTTCGCCGTCGAGATAAATCTCGCCGGAGGTGGGTAATTCAAGCCCTGCGATCATCCGCAGGGTCGTGGTTTTGCCACAGCCCGAAGGGCCCAGCAACATAAAGAATTCGCCGTCCTCAATCGTAAAGGAGCTTTCCTTTACCGCATTGAAATCGCCGAAATCCTTGCGGATGTTTTTGATAACTATCTGGGCCAAAGGGTCATTCCTTGAAGTGAGAGACGATGATGAACATCACGGTCCCGACGAGGGTCATGATGAATGAATAGGTGTAGAGCCAGAGCGCGAAAGGCTGCATCAGCATGAACACCCCCAGACCGATAAGGATGGTGGCGAGCATCTCCCATGGGCCGCGTTTGAGGCGCAAGAGACCGGTGAAGAAATTGCTCATGTCAGGGCCTCATCTGGAATGTCACAAACTGTACACACGATGTGCACCGGGCGTGCATACGCGTGTTTTTGGGTTGTGCGGGTCATTTGCGCACCGCCCCGAAGGTAATGCCGCGCAGCAGATGTTTGCGCAAAAGGATAGTGAAGATCATCACAGGCAACAAAAAGATCGTCGCCCCCGCTGCAACCGCAGGCCAGTCCAGACCGCCGACACCGATGATGGTCGGGATGAAGGGCGGCGCCGTCTGGGCCGTGCCGGAGGTCAAGAGGACCGCGAAGGCGTATTCGTTCCAAGCAAAGATCAGGCAGAAGATCGCGGTGGAGGCAATGCCGGTGGCGGCCTGCGGCAGCACGACTTTGTAGAAAGCTTGGAACCTTGTGTAGCCGTCGATCAGCGCAGCCTCTTCGTACTCAAGCGGGATTTCGTCGATGAAGCCTTTGAGCAGCCAGACCGCGAGCGAGATGTTCACGCCAGTATAAAGCAGGATCATGCCAAGGTGCGTGTCCGACAGTCCCAGTTGTCGGTACATCAGAAAGATGGGGATGGCGACGGCGATGGGGGGCATCATCCGTGTACTAAGTATGAAGAACAGCAGGTCGTCGGCAAAGGGTATCTTGAACCTTGAAAAGGCATAGGCCGCGAGCGTGCCTAGAAAGATGCTGAGAAAGGTCGAGCCGAACCCGATGATCACGGAATTCAGGAAACGTTCGCCGAATTTGGAAGGGCCTGCGATGACCATATCGTATTCGCGCACGATCTCTTCGTACCACGTTTCGGGCGGGTTCGCGGCGAGGAATTCTTCGGTCTGGCGGGTGCGCGTGGTAAAGAGGTTTACGTAGCCCTCAAGCGTCGGTTCAAACAACACCTTGGGCGGATAGCTGATGGCGTCAGCGGGGGATTTGAAGCCGGTCATCATGATCCAGACCAGCGGCACCATTGTGATCAGCGCATAGAGAATGACCAGCGTGCCTGCGAACCATTTGGAGCGTTGGGAGGGTTCTGTAACGGAGAAGCTGCTCATGATGTGGTCTCCGTGATTGCGGGAATTTGGCCTGCTGCGCGCGCGGCGGTGGATGCGGTGGTGTGTTTTGCAAAAACCATCATCACCGTTCCTTCACTTTGTTCAGTGCTTTGACGTAAATGCTGGCCAGACCGAACACCGTCACGAACAGGATGATTGCGTAGGCCGACGCATAACCGGTGCGCCATTTCTCGAACGCTTCGCGCTTGAGGTTGATCGAGGTCAGTTCGGTCACAGACCCCGGCCCGCCCCCCGTAAGCTGCACCACCAGATCGAACATTTTGAAGTTTTCGATCCCGCGGAACAGGATGGCCAGCATCAAGAAGGGCAGCACCATGGGGATTGTGATGGTAAAGAACTGCCGCAGCTTGGAGGCGCGGTCGACCTCGGCGGCCTCGTAGATGTAATCGGGGATGGAGCGCAAACCAGCGAGGCAGATCAGCATCACGAAAGGCGTCCACATCCATGTGTCCACGATCACGATCGACCAAGGGGCCAGATCGACACTGCCCAGCATCTCAAAGCTGGAGGGGTCTTTGCCGGTGAAAAATGCGATGACGTAGTTGAACAGGCCGATTTGCGGCTGATAAAGGAACTTCCAGAAGTTGCCGACCACCGCAGGCGACAGCATCATCGGCAACACGATGATCGTGGTCCACAGGTCATTGCCCTTGAATTTCTTGTTGATCAGATAGGCGAGTGTGAAGCCGATCAGCACCTGGAAAAAGATCGTCCAGAACAGGAAGTGCGCGGTGGCTTGCATGTTCAGCCAGATGTCGCTGTCGGTCAGGATCCGCTCGTAATTTCGCAGGCCGACGTTCTGCACCTCGCGCCCCGCGCGGTTGGCTTTGAAATCGGTAAAGCTGAGCCGGATGGTCCAGATCAACGGAAAGATGTTGATGGCCAGCAGCAGGAATATCGTGGGGCCGACGAAGATCCACGCAATGGCGCGGTCGCTTAGACCTTTGATCTTGCGCGCGACACGGACGGGCGTGGCACGGGCGGCGGCGGTGGCGGGGGTGTTTGTCATGGCATCCGTCGGACAAAAGGGGAGGTAAGGTGCGCAGGGAATGCGCGCCAAACGGTAAGGGGATGTAGGGTGCGCATTTGCTGCGCACCGCACGGTGTGAGGAGGGAAGGTGCGCAATAAATGCGCACCCTAAGGGGTGTTTAAAGCTTGCCTTCGTCCTCAAAGACTTCGGTCCAGTCTTCGACCAGCAGGTCCAGCGCTTCCTTGGCGGTGCCTTGGTCGGCCACGACATAGTCATGCATGCGCTTTTGCATTGCGATCAGCAGTTCCGCATAGGCCGGTTCCTGCCAGAAGTCCTGAACGGAGCCCATCGCCTCAAGAAAGTCACCCGCAAAAGGTGCGCTGTCTTTGAAGCCCGGATCGTTGAGCACGGAGTTATGCGCGGAATAGCCGCCCAGTGACCACCATTTCGCCTGCACATCGGGGTTTGCGAACCACTTGATATACTCAAGGGCTGCATCCTGTTTGTCGGAATAGGCAACAACAGAGATGCCCTGCCCGCCCAATGTGGAGCCTGCCACGTTTTGCGGTGGGTTCACAAAAAAGTCGATCTTGTCACCACCGGTGTTGGGATCGGCGTAAAGGCCCGGAAAGAACGCGAACCAGTTCATCGCCATGGCGACCTGACCGGATTTGAACGCGTCGAGGGATTCACCCATGTAGGAGTTGGTATAGCCCGGAGGTGTGGCGGTTTCGTAAAACTCTTTATAAAACTCGAGGGCCTCAACCGCCTCGGGAGAGTTTACAGCGCCTTCCATGTCGTAGGAACCGGGGGTGTTTTCGTATTTGAAGCCCCATGGATAGAGCGCGGATGTCACGCCCATGGTGATGCCCTCAGAGCCCCGCTCAGTAAAGATGGAGGCGCCATAGACGGTCTTGCCGTCAATCTCCCGGCCTTGGAAGAATTGCGCGATCTCAAGCAGTTCTAGTTGGGATTTGGGTTCGGCCAGATCACGACCTGTGGCCTCTTTGAATGCCGCTTTGATGTCGTCGCGGGCGAACCAGTCTTTGCGGTAGAACCAGCCGTTCGCGTCGCCCATCGCAGGCAGCGCATAGTAGTTGGGCGTGCCTTTGGGCCATGTGGAATAGGCATAGACCGTCGCATCGGCAAAGTCGGACATGCTGATTCCTTCATTGTCGAAGAAATCGTTCAGTTTGACGTAGTGGCCATTTTCCGCGCCGCCACCGATCCACTGGCTGTCGCCGATCAACAGGTCACACAGCTTGCCGCCGGAGTTCAATTCATTGAGCATACGGTCGGCAAAGTTGGGCCAAGGAATGAACTCAAAGCTCATGGTGTGGCCGGATTGCGCTTCGAATTCTTTGGACAGTTCGACCAGCGCGTTCGCCGGGTCCCAAGCGGCCCAGCACAGGGTAAGATCCTCGGCCTGAGCGCTGGACGCAAAGGAAGCGGCAACAAGGCTGATGGCACTGACAGATGCCATTTTAAAATTCTTCATCTATTTTCCTCCCAGGGTGAAACCGGCACCTCGTTTGTCGGGCGCCGAATCGTCGGTCTGACCTCTTGACGCTATTTGAGGTACGCACCTCAAGTCTAGTTATTTTTGAGGTACGCACCTCATTTTCTGACAAAGCAAGATTAACTATATGATTTAATAGCAATAATATTAATGGCAAAAACATTGCAGAACCCGGTAAACCGCGCCGATCATCCAACGCAATCGCGCAGCAGAGTGAAGCCACCCCCCTACGCTTGCCTGCTATTCAATCGCTGTTGTGTCGGGGCTGGCGCGTGTGACCCACCAGCCCGACAAGGCTTAGCCCGCCGTAAACGGATCGTCGATAACCCCGACAACCTGTATCAAAAACGCCCCGCCATCGCTGTCCAGCGCATCGGCATAAAAACCGTCAATTGCGTCCACGGCTGCTGTGATGCTGGCCGCAGTTCCATCAAAGAGCGCCATCGCAGCCGCCGCATCACCGGTGTCTGACATCCCCTTGTGGACCGCAAAATACGCGCCGATATCCGTCTTGTTGGCAAGGTATTCCCGGTCCGCAAGCTGCTGGTCGATGAATGCCTGAGCCTTGCCCGGTTCGGGGTCGACTTTGGCGCCGCCCAGCACGGACAAGATGAATTGATCGCGCAGCACGAAACCGCCGTCCAGCACACCAACCCAGAAGTCGAAGCCTTCAGCATCCGGCACCCGCCCCAGCACGTTGTTGTAGACGGCTGTTGCAAATTCCTCGTTGGTGAGGGTGTCGGGATAGGTCGCGCGGGTCTCGGGCTGGTCAATAAAGCGGAATGCAATGTCGCTAAGCGAGAAGCCATTGGCAAACGCCGCCCCCCAGAATGCCAGCCCTTCGGCATCCGGCGCGCGGTTGAAATACGCGATGTAAAGCTCGATAAAGCTTTCGAGGTTTACCGCTTCGAGTGACGCGATCCCGTCGTAAAGGCGGAACCCGCTGTCCGCGCCGCCGACCGTCCCGCCAAAATCCAGAAACTCCAACGCCTTCAGGCTGTCCACACCGCTGCCGTCTGCGCGGCGGTCCTGCAGTGTCGTTCCGTCAGGCGACAACATCAGCGTGTAGCTGTTTTGCGGGCCCTCGAACACGGCGCGGTCCACACCGTCACCCCCGTCCAATGTGTCATTGCCGATGCCGCCTGTCAGCGTATCATCGCCGCCTGCCCCGACAATGAGGTCAGCGCCCTTGCCGCCAATCAAACCCTCGCCTGTGTCATCGCCCTGCACCGTCAGGCCAAGGGCCGAGGGCCGCACAGCAGTTGACGTAACCGTCTCGGCGGTATCACCTTGATCGGTAAAGCTGACCCTGACAGTAATGTCTTCCAACGCATCATCGGCAGTCAGCACGTAGCTTGCCGCAGTCGCACCTGCGATATCGGTACCATTGCGCTGCCATTGATAGCTGAGCGTGTCCGCGCGGAGAACGTCAGCGTCGGTCACGGCGGTGATGTCGGCTGTGACCGTTTCGCCCTCAACTTGCGTGCCGGTGATCGTGACCGCACCTTCGGGCGCGTTATTCGTGGAAGGCTGAAGGATCAGATCGTCTTGGCTGAGCGAAGCGGCGGCGACGCCTGCCAGCGTCAAAACCGTCCCGTCAGCGAGGGTCAGCACCGCTGTGTCACCGGACGCGGCGGTTAGCGCATCCAGCACATCAGCGCGGTCGAAACCGCTGAGGTCCAGCGTATCAGTGCCGACCTCGAAATCTTCGATCCGGACGGTTTCATCGCCTTGCGTGACAATGAACAAGTCCGCGCCTTCGCCGCCCGTCAGGCTGTCGTCACCAGTGCCACCCGCAAGCGTATCGTCACCCGCGCCGCCATCCAGCTTGTCGTCGCCAGCACCACCGGTAAGGTCATCGTCATCGCCGTTCCCTTGAACCGTATCGTCGCCATCGCCACCCGAGAGGCTATCGTTGCCTGCACCGCCGGTGATCGAATCATCGTCGTCCCCGCCGTCGATTACATCAATATCATCACCACCGTTGAGTGAATCGTTGCCTTCAAAGCCGAAAAGAACGTCCATGCCCGCGCCGCCATCAAAGCTGTCGGCTTGTTTGGAAAGCATGAACCAATCACCGTGTTCAGAGCCCTGCACGCTTTGCTCAAGCGCCAGTACAAAGGTCGGATCAGAGTTGCGCGAGCCGAAGATCAGACTGTCCAGCGCACCGCCGAAACCGGGCAGCACATCAGCAAGGCCGTTGATCAGGTCCTGAATGCCGTCTTTGGCGTCTTGCGAAATGCTTGCGACATCGACGCCTTCGCGGTCTGCAGCTATCTGCGCGCCGATTGTCTGGATTTTCTCAAAGGCGTCGGCGGCTTTTTCTTCAGCCACGGCTTGAGCATTTGCAAAGGCGGCGCTATCGGCGCCTTCCAGCAGAAGACTGCCCAACAGGCTTTCTTTTGAGCCGATAAAGGACATGATCGCGCTGCCTGCGGCCTCACCCAGCACATCCCAGAATTCGCCGATTGCGGTGCCTGAATACCCTGGCAGGCTGGTCCCTTGGGTGGACCATGCACCGGTGGCAAGGTTCAGGGCGAAGTTCGGCGAGGTAAAGACGCCGCTTTGATCATCCCACAGCAGTTCTGCAAGGCGCGCAACGGCGGCATCGAATTCGGCGCGGATTTGGTCGGTGGTGCCGCCGGTCGGATCAAGCTGGTTGATTGCGAACTCAAGCGTGTCACTGGCGGCAAACGGGGCCATGGCGGCGAGCGCTTCGTCCAGTGGGCCGGTGATATTGGTGAAATCGCCCTGCGACCACGGGGTCAGGATGGCGATTTGTTCGGCTGTCAGGTTTGTTTGGCTAGGTGGCAAGGACAGGATCAGGCTGATCTGTGCAGGGGATATCAGCGTGATCGCGGTTCGGGCCTCAGACACCAGCGCGCGCCATTCACCAACTGTCTGGTTAAGAATGTCATCAGCGGAGGTCGGCACATCAGCGGGCGTAAGGCTGCCCAAGGTGGTCAGGCTGCTGACGCTTTGGGTAAAAAGATCGCGGAAACCGGGGGTGACCATGGTGGAAATGTCCTTTTGACAGAATGGCAGAGGGCGCAGGGTGCCCGACTTTGCGATTTACCAAATAACATTTCGACGGCTGCGCCCCTCCCCCGATTGGGGGAGAGGCGCATTATATTTCTTGATCAAAGGGGGGTTAGAGCGAAGGTACGCCCTTTTAGGCGGGCGTACCATCAAGGAAGTCAGCAACCAGTTTGGCGGTGTTCTCGGGGTCAGTGACCACGAAAAGATGCCCGTCGTCCATCAGTTCCAACCGTGCGTTGGGGATCAGCTTTGCCAGCAGTTTGGCGTTAGCGACAGGGATCAGCGGATCATCGGTGCCAGACACAACCAACGTGGGCTGTTTCAGACGCCACAACCACGCGACGCTGGTCCAGCCGGTCATCGCCAGCAGTTGCAACATGTAGCCTGCGTTGGACGAGGGCCGCATGCCTTCGGCGTGGGCATTGATCAGCGTATCATCACGCCGGAACGCGCCGCCGTAAATCTCTGCCGCGATGGACCGCATATAGCCCTTGTCGGTATAGCGTTTGATGCTGGCCATCTTGCTCAGCACGTTTGGCTTGCCGGGTACCATGGTCCACCCCGCAGCGGTTGAAACCAGAATGAGTTTGCGACAAATGCGGGGATATTGCCGCGCGAATTGCAGCGCCAGCCCCCCGCCCCACGACACTCCGGACACATCGACAACGTCGATCTCCAACTGCTCAAGCAGGTGTTTGGACATGCGCGCCAAGGTGGACGGGCGGTAGGGCAGCGCGGGCATCGGTGATCCGCCAACCCCCGGCACATCGAACAGGATCGCGCGGCGGTCTTTCAACGCGGTGAGGAACGGAAACCCCAGCTCAAGGTTCGCGCCAATGCCGTTGAACATCAGCAAAGGCGGACGCGACATGTCGCCGTCTTTGATCGCCACGCGCAGCATCTGGCCGCGCACGTTTATCATTTCAACCTTGATGCCCTTGGGCCATGTGCGGGTCTCTTTTTCCATCGTATTGGTGCTCATGTCTGCTGCTCCTTATTTCTTGATGTTCTCTTAGGGCTCAAACACATAGGTGCCCGGGGCTGGACCGAGTGCCGCATGTTTCTTGCTGCCTGGTTTCTTGGGGGCCGCGACCTCTTTGCCGGATTTCTTTTTCAGCATGTCACCCCAGTCAAGCCACCAACTGCCCTCGTGTTTGGTCGCTTTTTCGGACCACGTCTCGGGGTTATCCTGCTTGGCTTGGCCCTTCATATACCACGCCTTGGGGTTGCCCGGAGGGTTCAGCAAGCTTTGCAAATGGCCAGAGTTTGACAGGATGAATTGCGTGTCATCACCGTAAAGGCGCGCGGTTTCGTAGACGGCTTTCCAAGGGGTGATGTGGTCGGTGGTGCCTGCAATAACATAGGTGTCGTAGTTCACTTTGGTCATGTCGATGGGATGCCCCCCGACGACCATTTCACCGGGGTTCAGGAACGGGTTGGTATAGATCATGTCAAGGAAATCACCGTGCAGGCCCGCAGGCAGGCGGGTGGTGTCGGCGTTCCAATAGAGCACGTCAAAGGCGGGCGGCGCGTTGCCCATCAGGTAGTTGTTCACCCAGTAATTCCAGATCAGGTCATTGGGGCGCATCCATGCGAACATCTTGGCCATGTCTTGGCCGTCCAGCACGCCACGGCTGGAGGAGGCAAGCTTGGCCGCTTTGACCGTTTCCGGTGTGACAAGGGCCGCCATATCGTTGTCGGTCGAGGCCATCGTGTCCAGCACGCAAACCGCCAGAATGACCGAGTTGATCTTGTCGGACTTGTCTTGTGCCGCCAGCCAGCCTGCGTAGCTGGACAAGGTGATGCCACCGGAACAGGAGCCCATGATATTGACGGAATCTGATCCGGTGATCTCAAGCGCTGCATCGCAGGCCTCATCCAGCGCTTCGATGTAGGTGGTCATGTCCCAATCGCGCTGTTCGGCAGTCGGGTTGCGCCAGCTGACACAATAGGGCTGGATGCCTTGGGACAGCAGGAATTCGATCATGCTTTTGCCCGGTGCCATGTCGATGGAATAGTATTTGTTGATCTGGGGCGGCACCACCAGCAAGGGGCGCGGATGCACCTTGTCGGTGTTGGCGGTGTAGTGGATCAGCTCGATCACCTCGTTGCGGAACACCACATTGCCGGGCGTCACAGCAAGGTTCTCACCGACCTTGAATTTCGACGTGTCGACGGACGACGGCAGGCCGCCGTTTTCCGTCAGGTCGGTCAGCATGTTCTTCAAACCATTCACGGCGCTTTTGCCGCCCGTCTCAAAGAACTGCTTCATCGCGGCGGGGTTGATGAAAAAATTGTTGGAAGGTGCCATTGTGTCGACAAAAATCGACGTGACCAGACGGGCGCGCGCAGCGTCCTTGTCGGGCAGGTCCAGTTCTTCCACCGCTGCGGTCACTTTTTCCGCCCAAGACAGATAGCCCTGCATCATCCCTTTGGAGAACGCGTTGGTGTCCCAGCCTTTGTCGGCAAAGCGGCGGTCTTTGGGTTCGGCCGCTATCTCGGACGATTGGGTGACGATCTTGGTCACATCGTTTGCAAAGGCCATCCACTGGTTCATCATCGCTTGCGGTTGGGATGCCATGGCTCGGACCAGATTGGTGCCTGCCCCTAGCATGTCCTCGGCGCGCATGCTGACCAGCGGGTTCAAGGCCAGCGTGTTTTCAGATGCGTTTTCAGCAATGTCGCGTGCATTCTTGGACATCTTGGGTTTATCGTCGCTCATTGTCGCCCTCCTTGAGAGTTTATGCGTCTGGGCCGGGAACCAGAATTGCGAGGCTTTCGGCCAGCAATGCGGGGCGGCTGGCCCCTTCGATTTCCATCGTGTTTTCTGTTTTCATCAGGTACTGCCCGTTGTCCTTGCGATCAAAGCCCGTCAGCTTTGAATGCAGGCGGACTTTGGCACCGACAGGGACAGGCGCCAAAAAGCGGACCTTGTCCAAGCCGTAGTTCAACGCGGCAGCGGTGCCCTTTGGCACCACGCCGATCTCCATTGCCATCGCCGACAACAACGACAGCGTGAGATAGCCGTGCGCGACAGGACCGCCAAAGGGGCTTTCTTTCTTGGCGCGTTCGACATCGACGTGAATCCACTGGTGATCGCCGGTGCAATTGGCAAATTCGTTCACCGCCTCTTGGGTCACGACCTGCCAGCCGGAGGTGCCAAGCGGCTCGCCCACCATGCCGCCCATTTTCTCGAACGTCAGATCCGTCATGTCGTGCTCCCTTGAATGCGATGATCAGGTGTTGGCCCGATAAGGGGGAGGCACAGATGAGATGTATAGCAACTGCGCGCATGCCAACAGCATGACGCGGGAAAAGATACCCGGTGACAGTCCATTCAGTCCTCCCTTTGTGCGGCGCTCCCCCTCTGGAACCGGGGGGATTGGGCCGCACAGATGCGCACAGACAAGCGCGCTTGACGTAGGTTATAGAGTTTAGTCAACTGATCAAGCAGGCGCGTAGCGTCAATTTTACAAGGGGACTTGCGATCATGAAGCAGTTGAGCGGGATCGACGCCACCTTCCTTTACATGGAAACCGAACAAACACCGATGCATGTGGCGGGGTTAACGCTTTATGATCTGCCCAAGGGATTCAGGGGATCCTTTCACAAACACTTCACCGAATTTTTCAAAGGCCGGGTGCATCTGATCCCGATATTCGAGATGAAGCTGGCCAAGGCCGCGTTCCAGATGGATCACCCCGGTTGGGTTGATGCGGGCGCGCTGGATTTTGATTATCACATCACATCTGCGAAATTGCCCAAACCCGGCAGCCGCAAGCAGTTAGAGGATCTGGTTGCGGAACTGCATGCGACGACGCTGGACCGCAAAAAGCCGCTGTGGCAGTTCACCATCATTGAAGGGATCGAAGGGCGGCAAGCCGCGCTTTATTCCAAGGTGCATCACGCGGCTGTGGACGGTGGTGCGGGCATGGCGATCACCAAAGCCCTATATGATGTGACCGAAGAGCCGCGCGAGGTCGAACCACCCGTGGCCAAAGAACCCGTGCGCAAGCCCAGCGATCTGGAGCGCGCGATCCTGAGCATGAGTGATGTGGCATCCAACGTGATGCGCCAGCAAATGACGATGGTCGAAAACATCCCCAAGATGATGGGACAGATGGCCGATATGGTCGCCCCTGTGCTGGCCGGAAAGGTCGGGTTGCCGCAGCTTTTGGCACCGCGCACACCGTTTAACGTGACGGTCGGATCAAAGCGCAGCTATGCGGCACGGTCGATTTCGCTGAAAGACGTCAAGGGGATTGCCAAAGCGACAGGCACCAAGCTGAACGATGTGGTCATGGCGATTACCAGCGGGGCTGTGCGCGAATATCTGACAAAGCGACAGGAACTGCCCGATGCGGCGCTGGTTGCGTTTGTGCCGATTTCGCTGCGCGAGGCCGGTAATACCGACAGCAACAATCAGGTTTTTGGCATGAACGTGCCGCTGGCGACGAATTATGGCAAACCGCTGAAGCGGCTGCAAAAGATTGCGCAAGAATCCGGTGCGTCCAAGACCATGGCGGGCAGCATCAAAGATGCAGCGCCCAAGGATTTCACCATATTGGGCGCGCCGACCCTGTTGCCGGGTCTGATGCAGTTCTACGGGGCGACGAAACTTGCCGATTACATTCCGCAACCCGTGAACATGTGTATCTCGAACAATGCCGGGCCGCCCTTTCCGCTGTTTTGTGCGGGGGCCAAGGTGACAGCGCTTTATCCGGTGTCGATTGCCACCCATGGCGTGGGTCTGAACGTGACGGTGCAAAGCTATCTGGATCACCTCGATTTTGGCATTACCGCCGATCACAAGGCGATGCCCGATCCGGACGTGTTTTGCGATATGCTGGTAACATCCTTTGAGGAACTCAAGGCCGCAGTGGCGAAAGAGACCGCCAAGGCGGGCACCTAATTGACCAGTATTGTCAGACTGTTAAGGGGGCGTGCTGTAAACCTTACCTTACGGTGCAGTTGACAGATGAAAAATATGTCGATTGTATCCAAGCAAACGCAATATTATTGCGCAATTGAGAGGAATATTCCGTGGTAGCAGCGACATCCACCGCCCCGAAAAAAGCACTTTTGCTGTTGGAAGGGCGGGCAATTCCGGAACTCTTTGGGTTTGCTGCAGCATTGCCAACGTTGTCTGCCCTTGCACCACGAGGTGACGGACAGCCGGTGCTGGTGCTGCCCGGTCTGACGACAAATGACACATCCACCGTCGCCATGCGCCGGTTTTTGAAAAGCAAGGGCTACGCGACTTATGGCTGGGAGATGGGCTTCAACTTTGGCCCGCGCCCCGGTGTGGAACAAGGTCTGATTGATCTGGTGAACCGCCTGCACGACAAATACGAGCGTAAGGTCAGTGTCGTCGGGTGGAGCCTTGGTGGAATTTATGCGCGCCAATTGGGTAAAATGCTGCCCGACAAAGTCCGTCAGGTGATTTCAATGGGCAGCCCCTTTGGCGGTAGCCCGCGCGCGACAAACGCGTGGCGCGTTTATGAAAAAGTCAGCGGGCAAAGTTCGCATAACACGGACGAGCATATGGGCGGCGCGATCTCTGCCCCGCCGCCGGTGCCAACAACGGCGATCTACAGCAAAACCGATGGTGTGTGCGCGTGGCAGAATTGTATCGAGGCTCGCTCTGACATTGCTGAAAACATTGAAGTGAAGGGCAGCCATTGCGGTCTGGGCCATCATCCGGCGGTCGTCTATGCGGTTGCTGACCGTCTGTCGCAGCCTGAAGGCGCATGGAAACACTTTGACCGGTCCGGTTTCAGACGGGCGCTTTATCCAGCACCGGCCTACCCCGAGTAAGGGGCGGCCAACGCCTGATATGGTAGGTTAAGACTTCTTCTTCGGGGTCAGTTCTTCGACGCTTTCCATCACGCGGTTCTTGATCACATCGAATGTTTCGGTGCCGCCTTGGCGGACTATCTCTGCCATCTCAGTTGTGCTTTGAACGGTCGCGTCGAACGTCTTTTTCGCGAGCTCGACCGAGGATGCCATCGCCTGCGAAGGGTCCTTGCTGGAGGATGCATTCTGAAAGCTGTCAGAAATGTCCGCGAGGGTTTTTTCCAGCGCTTCACGCTGTTTGTCCATCATGGTTTGCGCGCTTGTGGTGCTGACCTGTACGGCAGATTGCAACGCCTGCAGGTTCTTGCGGTGGTAGTCCATGATATCGGTCATGTCAGGACCGGGGATGCTCATGGATTTTCCAAAATCCTGAAACATGTCCATAAAAGGGTTTTTATTGCTGTTATCCGCCATCTCGGTCTCTCTCCTGATAAAGCTGTCTCGGGGCATCCGAGCAGCGGTGGGTCATGCTAGGCGGGGCGGCATGTCTATGACAAGAGCAGAGTTTCGATACCGTATAGCACGAGGCCAACGCAGCCGCCGATGATCATGCCGTTGAAACGGATGTATTGCAGGTCGCGGCCTACGTTTATCTCGATCATGAACAAGAGTTGCTGCATGTCCCAGCCTTTGACTTGTTCCGACACGTAGGCCGCAATATTGCCGCGCTGCTCTTCGACCAGATTTGAGATCACGAGGACCATCCCTGAATTGATGTCGCGGCGCAGGTTCGGTTCGTCCTCTAGGCTAGTGCCAACCTCGACCAGCATGTCCGTCAGACGGGCGACCAGTACGCTGTCCTCGGCTTTGACATCGGCAAGAATATATTCCTTAAGACCGTCCCACAGATGCTCTGCTGCGTCCTCCAGTTCGGGACGGGCCAGCATCATGTGCTTGAGGTTCTCGACCTGTTTGGCAAAGCCTTTGGTACGGCGGACCCGCTTGATGTAGGAGGTCAGAAATGTCTCAAATTCGGCGCGCAACGGGTGATCAGGCTGCTCCTTGATCTCGTCCAGCAGTTCGGTTGCGACGCGCACGATGCGCCGAACCACCAGCGTATCGCCCCCCATGACATTAAAGATGACGGGCAATTCGCGCTTGATCTTGGTGCGGACCAGTTCAACGGTTTCTTCGTCGTTCAGGAAATGGTGCAGTGCGCTGATCAGATCGTCGAGCAGCTGCAGGTGGCGGCCATCCTTGGTGAAGGTTTGCATCAGCTTGCCCAGCAGCGGCGCCACATCGGTTTTTGCCAATTGCCCGCTGACGCGTTCGGTCGCGAAGTGTACCAACCCCTTTTGATCGACCACTTGCAACAATTGGGGGACCAGCCGCGCGATGAAACTGGCCAGGCTTTGTGAGCGTGCGCGCGACGACAGCCAGTTGGATATTTCACCGGCAAAGTCGACTTGCGCCAGTTTTTCGCTAACAGGGCCGCGCGCAAGAAAGTTGTTGTCGATGAAGCCACCCAGATTTTCCGCGATCCGGTGCTGATTGTTTGGAATAATCGCCGTGTGGGGGAACGGCAGGTTCATCGGTTTTTTGAAAAGTGCCACAACCGCGTACCAATCCGCGATCCCCCCGATGGTCGCAGCTTCGGCAAAGGCCGCGACCAGCGCGAAAGCGGGATAATGGTGTTCCAGCAGTTTGGCGATCACCATCGCGATGAAGCATGCGATCAGAACGAGGGTCGCCAGCACCTTGATCCGGTTCAGCTGTCTGAGTTTTTCAATCTCGATGATGTCCAAATCACGCATGCGGTACCTCGATCGGTGGCAGGGCCTAAAAGCAGCTTAGCAGGGTATGGTGTGAATCTCAACATGCTGCAATGCAGCATGATTGGCGGGAAATGAGTCGAAAAGCCCCACTCGTCGCGGCTCAACGGACTTCTCAGTAGGGATTTTTTGAAACATATTCCATTTTAACTAATTGATTTTAAAGAACTTATAATAGACTGCAAATTCTGACCCCACGTCATTCCAGAAAAATGTTGCACTGCAGCATAAGAACCCCCAAATACAGCTTATCCGAAGTTGATGAGCAATTCGGACCCACCCATGGCTTAATGAAGAATGGAAAAAGAAATGACAAAGAAGACAGAAAACACCGCAAAGACCGAGAACGTCACTGCAGCAGTTGAAGCAGAGACAAACAAGATCGTTGACCGTGTGACAGATGGCGCACGTGAAATGATGATGCGCACAACATCAACCGCAAAAGAGCGCGCTGATGGTTTGTTCGAGACATCACAGCAGGTCAACAAGACGCTGGAAAGCACTCTGGTTCGCGCCGCACACGGCTATGCAAACATTCTGGGCAACATCGCACAGGCCGCTTATGTCAACGTAAACCGTGGCATCACAGCAGCCGAGAAACTGGCCACAGCGAAATCCGTCAAAGACGCGATCGACGTTCAGACAACATATGTCCGCGAGCAGTCCACATGCTCCATGAACAACGCGCGCGCCGCATACGACTATGCCCGTGACGTTGCCACCGAGAGCGGTGAAGTACTGCGCGACACAACAACCAAAATGTGGAAGTCCGACAAAGCTGCCTAAGCTTTGACGCCTGCATTACGTCGGAAAAGCCCACCCCCCCCGAGGTGGGCTTTTTCACGTCCAGGGTTTGAACGTCAGTTGGACACCCAGACATCCAGATTATAGCGGCCCGCGTCGGCCATCTGGTCCAGCCACGCATCAGCCGCATCTGCGCTGACGTCTTTTTCCTCAGAATAAATCAGCGACAGAGCACGCCGCACATCGGGTTCCATCCGGCTGCCATCGCCGCAAACATAGATGCGCGCGCCCTGCTCTATCAACGCCCAGACCGCATCACGGTTTTCACGCAATACGTCCTGCACGTAGGTCTTTTGTTTTTCCTGCCGCGAAAAGGCGACGTGCAGATCGGTGATACCGTCCTTTGCATAGCCTTCCAGTTCGTCGCGGTAGATGAAATCCTGATCTGCGTGGCGACAGCCAAAGAACAGCATCGCCGGCCCAAGGTCCGTGCCCGCCGCTTTCATCGCGGCACGTTCTGCCAGAAACCCCCGGAAAGGCGCGATGCCTGTACCCGGCCCGATCATGATCAGCGGGGTGGCGGTATCTGCGGGCAAACCAAAGCTGCCGCTGGCCTCGCGGATCGATACCTGAACCGTGCCGCCGGTTGGGGTGTCGGCCAGATGGTTGGAACAGACACCCTTGAATTGGCCATGGCCCGAGATGGCGGGTTCATCCACGACCCCCACAGTAATCGAACATTTCGCAGCCTCCACCATCGGCGAAGATGAAATGGAGTAGTAGCGCGGCGTCAGCATCGGCATCAGTTCAAGGAACACGCCAAATGGCAGTTCGCAGGCTTCAAACTCTTCCAGCAGGTCGAGGACGGAGCGGCGTTTGTGCTGCACATTGGCTTTATAGTCGTCGCCGGCCAGCGCCGTGAGCTTTGGCCCGGAGTGAGGACATTCGGTATAGCGCGCCAGCGTCGCCACATCGCGCCGCGCCGCAACAGATTGCAGTTCCAGCATCTGGGACAGCAGGCGGTGCACCGACAGGGGCGTGTCCACAGGCAACTGGCTATGATCCGTCGCGCTGGACTGAATGCGGATCTGTGCATCGGCGGTAAAGCCGAACCGTTTCAACACGCGCCCCACCAAGGCATCCGAATTGACCGGCACCACGCTTAGGTGATCACCCGCGCGGTAAGTCATTCCGTCCGGCAAGGCGACTTCGATCTGGCGGGTAGAGCGTTTGGACAGGGCCACGTTCTGCAACTCGCGGTTTTCCAGCACAGGGGCGGGTTGTGCACCCGATTGTTGTACCACCGGGTTCGCGTCTGCGGCCCCCAGCCGTTCAACGAGGTAAAGCGGAGCGGCATCGGCACCATCGGCAAGGTCCAGATCAAGCGAAAGCGATGTGACCACGGCGGGCCAAACATCGCCTGCCCATGCGTCAAATTTTTCGTCTATGTCGTCACGGGCGTCGCCCTCTGCGCGGTCAAGTATCCGCTCCGCCCCCAACCGCTCCAATGCGGCGTCGATGATCCGCGGGGTTGCCTGAAACGTCGCGGCCCAGTCGCTGTGACCACAGCCAAAGATTGCATATTTTACACCCTTCGCAGCACCGGGTTCAGCGGTTTCCAGCCATGCGGCAAACTTCTTGGCGTTGTCGGGCGGTGAGCCATTGTAGGAGGCACAAGCGATTAGGACCGCGCCATTTGTGGGCAGTTTGCCAGCATAATCATCAAGGTCCGCCAATGTCACATCAAACCCGTTCAAGTCAGCGGTGCGGGCCAGCGTGCGCGCGTAATCTTCGGTGGTACCAAGGTTGGACCCGTAAAGGATCAGCGCTGGTGTGCCGTGGCTGGGCCGCTTGGCCGCGTCCGACAGACCGGTCGTTGCAGTGCTGGGATCAGACGCGCCTGCAACAAGGGTCGAGCGTTGGATATCCTTGCGCAGTTTGACCTTCATGCGAAGCCCGTCGGGCTTGATCGACATGCTTTCCTTGATCTTCAGCTTGTAGCTCTGGTGATCAACCAACTCAAAACGTTGCAGGATCATACCGATGGCCAGCACTGCTTCTTGCATGGCGAATTGCCGCCCGATGCAGGCACGCTGGCCGTTGCCAAAGGGTTTATAAGCATTCGCAGGACGTGCAGCGACCGCTTCTGGTGTAAAGTGATCGGGGTTGAATTTCTCAGGCTCTGGTCCCCAGACCTCTTTGTCACGATGCAGCATCAGGATCAGCACAGTTGTGAATGTATTGGCCTTGAGTTTGTATTTCCCGCCCACGATCTCGTCCTTGTAGGGATAGACCGAAAATGCAGGCGCCGTGGGCCATAGACGCAATGATTCCAGCAGGATCTGGTTGATGTATGTAAGTTGGTTCACCTGCTTGAGCGTCGGTTGCACCGACACATCACGTCCCAGTACGCGGTCAGCTTCTTCGTAAGCTTTGGAGAGCACATCGGGATTGTTCATCAGGAAGTAGAGCGCAAAGGACATCATACCTGAGGTGGTTTCATGCCCCGCAATCAAGAAGGTGTTGATCTGGTAGCGGATGTTTTCGTCTGACAACCCTTCGCCTGTGACCTTGTCCACACCGTCCAGCATGTAGTTCAGCAGATCGTTCTCGACCCGGTCACCCGCCTTGCGCCGCTCTGCGATGATATCATCGACAAGCTTGTTCATATAGGCGACGTCGACTTCCTTTTGCGCCAACTGCTTTTTCATCATCGCGCTCTCGAACGGCAGACCGCGCTGGTTCATGCTGGTCTCGAGCGTGCGCGTCAGGGCATTGATGAAGGGGTGGTATTCCTCGCGGTAGAAGGAGTTAAAGCGGTAGTTGAACCCGCAAATCCCGATGGTATCGAGGGCAACCGCGGTCATGTCATGGACGACGTCAATGTCGTCATCGGCATTCATGCGCTCCCACTTGAGGCACAGCTGACCGGCCACATCCAGCATCATGGGGAAATAATTGCTCATCGCCTGACGGCTAAAGGTCGGCAGCAGGATGTTGTGCGCCTTGCTCCAGTTCGGTTCTTGGGTGTCGCCGGTAAAGAGGCCGTCGCCCCCGATGGCACGGACACGGCGCAAGGTGCCGCGCACCGCCTTGTCAAAGCGGCTTTCGTCGCACAGCTCATCCACCAGTTCGGGGCCAGACACGATGACCAGCGGCGTGCCCATCATGTCCATCCGAATGATCGGTCCCAACTCGCGGGTCAGACCCATCAGGCTTTGCAGCGGTTTGTCCTTGTCGACAGAGAGAATGTTTCCAACGACCGGCTTTTTCTCTGGCATCGGAATGCGTTCGAGCTTCACCTCATCTGACATGTTCAATATCTCCCCCGCTGGTGTTGTTATTTGTTTGGCACAGTGCACAAGCAAAGCCCCAACCTGTCAACCTATATGCATGGTTACGCAACTGCCCCCTACAGTTGTTTAAACCACTAGAGTTTCACCTTCTTGACCCTCATTGCACATTTGCGGTCCTGCGGGACATCAAAATGGATGGACGCCGGATTTGATCAGGTGCAGTTTGGCAGGCAACCGGCAAACGCCCATAGACAAGGTGAGGTCAGCGATATGCGTATATTTTACAGCGAAGATCATCGGCTCCATTTCCCGCAGGCGGAGCTTTCGGGGGGTGAGTTCGTCACACCGTTCGAGCGCCCCTCGCGGGTGGAATATGTGCTGAACCGGTTGAAGGAACGGCACCTGACGGACCTGCATGCCCCGGATGCGGTAGATATGGCGGCCATCGGCGCGCTTTTGGACCCTGATTATCTGACGTTCCTGCAAACCGCATGGGAGGATTGGAAGGCGGCCGGTATGGCGGGCGAGATCATCGCCGCCAATGTCCCAGCGCGCGGGATGCACATGGACCGCATCCCGAACAACATCGACGGCAAGGTGGGGTATTACTGCCATGCGTCCGAGACCGCGATGACCCGAGGCACATGGACGGCCGCATTATCATCTGTCGCCAGCGCGCAAAGCGCCCAGCGCCATGTGGCGGCCGGAGCAGACAGTGCCTTCGCCTTGTGCCGCCCACCGGGTCATCACGCCACGGCGGACCAGTATGGCGGGTATTGCTTTATCAACAACGCCGCTGTGGCCGCACAGATGTTTCGCACGTCTGGTGCATTACGGGTGGCGATACTGGACATTGATTTTCACCACGGCAATGGCACGCAATCGCTGTTTTACGGGAGGGATGACATCATGCTCGCCTCGCTTCACGGTGCGCCGCAAGACGCCTACCCCTATTATCTGGGCTATGCGGATGAGACAGGTGTGGGCGCTGGTGAGGGGACGAACCTGAACTACCCCATGCCACCGGGCACGGGATATGATGTCTGGTCCACAGCCCTCGACGATGCCATCGCCAAGATCAAGGCGTGGGGCGCAGACGCCTTGGTGCTGTCACTGGGTGTCGATGCGTACAAAGAAGACCCCATCAGTTTTTTCAAGCTGGGGAGCGATGATTTCACCGACGCGGGTCGCCGGATCGGGCGCATGAAGCTGCCCACCGTGATCTGTATGGAAGGCGGTTATGCGATCGAGGCGGTTGGCATCAACACGGTGAACGTGCTGGAAGGGTTCAAGGATGCGTAATGTGACGTTCGCCGTGACCCAGTTTGCGGCAGAGCGCGAACAGGCACGCAACCTTGATACCGCAGAACAAATGGTGCGGCAGGCGGCGGCAGAGGGGGCGCAGGTGATCCTGTTGCAAGAGCTGTTTGCCAATCCCTATTTTTGCAAGACACAGAACTCCGCGCATTTTGATCTGGCCCTACCCCGCGAAGGTCACCCGATGCTTGCGCGTTTTGCAGCACTGGCCAAAGAGTTGGGCGTCGTGCTGCCGATCTCGTTCTTTGAACGGGCGGATCAGGCGCATTTCAATTCACTGGTGATGATTGATGCGGACGGGACCGAACTGGGCCTTTACCGCAAGTCGCATATCCCGCAGGGGCCAGGCTATGAAGAGAAATTCTATTTCTCGAATGGCGATACAGGATTTCGGGTGTGGGACACTGCGTTTGGCAGGCTGGGCGTTGGTATTTGCTGGGATCAGTGGTTTCCCGAGGCTGCGCGCGCAATGGCGTTGATGGGCGCAGAAGCGCTGCTTTATCCAACCGCAATCGGCTCCGAACCGGATGATCCGGGCTATGACAGTCAGCCGCATTGGGAAAACACCATGCGCGGACATGCGGCGGCCAACATTATGCCGGTGATGGCATCCAACCGGACCGGCGCCGAGATCGAGGACCAGCGCACCGTCACATTCTACGGGACATCGTTCATCGCGGACCATACCGGCCAGTTGATAGGGCAAGCATCCCGCGAGGCCAAAGGCATCACAACAGCAACAATTGATCTGGATGAGGTGGCGGCGCGGCGGCGGTCTTGGGGCGTTTTCCGCGACCGGCGTGTGGATCTGTACGGGCGCTTGGCGTCGCTTTAATCCGGTGGGGAGAGAGGGAGCCGCACCGCGGCCCCCTCGCCCAATCTTATTTCAGCAATTCTGTCCAGATCGCTGTGTAGAGGTCAGTCGCGGACTGCGGGCATGTCGGCAGGAATTTACCTGCTGATGCAAACTCTGCCGGTGTCACAATCTCTGGTGCCGTTTTCATGTCTTCTGGCATGAATTCCTCAGAACCTGCCACACCGTTGGCGTAACGTGCAAAGCTGGAGATCATCGCGGCATTCTCGGGCTCAAGGATAAAGTTGATGAACTGGTACGCCTCATCAACGTTTTGTGCGTCAGACAACAATGCGACGGAGTCCATGAACAACGGATAGCCTTCGACCGGATAGCCGTAAACCACGTCCGGGTTGTTGATCCGCGCGCGCATAGTGGAACCGTTCCAGTTCACAGACGCCGCATAATCGCCCGATGACAGCTTGTCCGTGGTGCCGTAATCCATCGAAAGCCACTTTGGCTTGGCTGCCATCATCTTGTCGCGCACCTGCTTGAGCACAGTCAGGTCTTCGGTGCAGGCCTCACCGCCCACGTTAAAGATCGCCATGTTCAGCACGTCTGTCATTTCGGGGACAACGTTGATCTTGCCAACCAATTCTTCTGGCGGGTTCAGGAACAGCTCTGATGTGTTCACGTCACCGCTGTAGACCGATGTGTTGACCGCGATGCCAACGGAACCCCATTGCCATGGCACGGAATGCGCGCGGCCCGGATCCCATGGAACGTCTTTCCACTCAGCCGCAATGTTGCCGATGTTCGGGATGCGCGAATGGTCCAGTTCAGCAATCAATCCCTTGCGGACATAGACGGGGATATAGTTGGCAGACGGCACAACCAGATCAAAGCCCGATCCGCCGGCCTCAACCTTGGTCAGGGCGGTGGTGTTGCTGTCATAATCGGTGATCGTGACTTCGATACCTGTCTCTTCGGTGAACTTGGCAATCATTTCGGGGCTGGTGTAGTTGCCCCAGTTGAACAGGTTCAACTGCCCTTCGGCATAGGCACCAAAAGTGCTGCCCAGCAGGGCGGTTGTCGCAATAAGGTAGGTTTTCATCAGATATCTCCCTTGATGATGAACGGGTTAATCCCGCTTTTTAGTAACAATGAAAAAGACTGTCAGAATAAGCACAGTCAGCGCCAGCAGAGCCGTCGAGATGGCGTTCACCTCAGGCGTGAGGGCCCGGCGCAATTGGCCCAGCATGTAGGTCGGTAGTGTATCCTGCCCTGCAGATTTTACAAATTCGGTGATGATCACGTTATCAAGCGAAATGATAAACGCCAGCATCGCGCCGGCAATCACACCGGGCAGCAATAAGGGCAGCGTCACATAGCGGAACGTCTGCCACGGTGTCGCGTAAAGGTCGGCGGCGGCGGTTTCCATGGTCATGTCCATCCCCTCAAGCCGGGCCTTGATCGGCAGATAGGCGAACGGGATGCAGAAGGCGGAATGTGCAAGGATCAGATAGCCCAGCCCCGTATAACCGGTAGCAACCTTCACGCTTGAAAAGAAGATCAGCAGGGCAACGGCAGTCACGATTTCCGGCACCATCAAGGGCTGGTTTATGATGATATAGATCGTGGTCTGGCCCTTGAACTTGCCGCGCCGTGTGGTGCCAAGAGCGGCCATTGTAGCGACCGTGGTCGAGATGACAGAGGCCCAGACCGCGATGATAAGGGACCGCGCAGTAGCGTCCTGCACGGCCTCATTGTTCCATGCCACCACATACCATTGCAGCGAAAAACCGCCCCATTGGTTGACTGAATTGCCGCCATTGAATGAATAGATCACCAGCGTAAAGATCGGCGCATAGAGCAGCACAAATGCAAGGATCGCGATAAAGGTAAATCCCGGCAGGGTCGTAACATCAAAGACGCGTGGTTTAGCCATGCGGATCATCCCGTGACGACACGCGGGTATAAACAATCAAAGACACCAGCACGATCAGCAACAACAGCGTGGACAGAGCCGCTCCCAGCGGCCAGTTCTGCCCCTGACCGAATTGCAATTCGATGAAGTTGCCAATCATCATGTTCTTGCCCCCGCCCAACACGCGCGGCGTGACGTAAGCGCCGAGGCTGGGAATAAAGACCAGAATACTGCCCGCGATGATCCCCGGTTTCACAATTGGCAAGATGACACTGCGCAGCACCTGCCACCGCGAAGCATAAAGGTCGTACCCCGCTTCGATCAGCCGGAAATCAAACCGGTCAATGGCAGCGTATAATGGCAGAACCATCAGCGGCAGATAGACATAGGCCATGCCGATCAAGACGGCGGTGTCGGTATAAAGGATCTGGATCGGCTCTGAGATCAGGCCCATGTTCATCAGCGCGGTGTTCAGGATGCCCTGATTGCGGATCACCTCCATGATCGCGAAGGTGCGGATCAGAAGGTTGGTCCAGAACGGAATAGTGATCAGAAACAGCCAGATCGCGCGTGCTTTGGGCGGGCGTGTGGCGATGAACCATGCGGTGGGCAGACCAAAGGCAAAGGTGATCAATGTCGTGGCGATAGATAATTTGATCGAGCGCCAGAATATCGACAGGTTGGCATCCGCAAAGCTGACAGTCTGGTCAAAGATATCGCGCTGGAACAGCACCTGAAACCAGCCATCGCCCGACAATATCCAGCGCACACCGGAATAATCGCCCTTTTCCAGCACCGAATACACCGCAACGATCAGCAACGGACCGCTGGCCGCAAGCACCAGCAGGACCAGCGCAGGCGTGGACAAAAGCCAGCCAGTTGCCCCCTTGCTGCGTTTGCCTGCGGCGTTGCTCATGATTTCAGGACCTGAACCGCCTGCGCATCGATGCTGACACCGACTGTGTCACCGACGCCAAACGCGGTTTTGGAATTGGACTGCACACGCGCGACAAGGTGGCTGTCATCGCCCAGCGCCAGTGTATAATGTGTGTCGGTGCCCAGATAGGTGGCATCGATAATGCGCGCCGAAATACCACCGTTTGCGGCGCTCACGCTGACCTGCTCTGGCCGGATGGCGAGGGTGACATTGCCGGAATGGCCGTCCAGCGGCACGGCCAACAGATCACCGGTGCCGATGCGTACCTTCGCATCCTCGACCCGGCCTTCCAGAAAGTTCGTCTCGCCAATAAAATCCGCGACAAAGCGGTTCACGGGGCGATCATAAATGTCGTGCGGGGTGCCAACTTGCAACAGCGCGCCTGCCGACATCACACCGATGCGGTTGGACATGGTCAGCGCTTCTTCTTGGTCGTGGGTCACAAAGATGAAGGTGATCCCTGTCTCGGTTTGCAGGCGTTTGAGTTCGCTTTGCATTTCCTTGCGCAGCTTCAGATCAAGCGCCGACAGCGGCTCATCCAGCAACAAGACCTCAGGTTCGGGCGCCAAGGCACGGGCCAATGCAACGCGCTGCTGCTGGCCGCCTGACAGTTGCTGCGGCAATCGGTTTGCGAATTCTTCAAGCTTGACCAATGCCAACACCCGCTCAACCGCCTTGCTCACCTCTGCCTTTGGTTTGCCCTGCATTTTGAGGCCGAAACCGATGTTGTCCGCCACGCTGAGATGCGGAAACAGCGCGTAGGATTGAAATACGGTGTTCACCGGGCGCGCGTTGGGCGGTGTGTAGGTGATGTCGTGACCCGACAGGTGGATCGACCCGGATGTCGGCGTCTCGAACCCCGCGATACAGCGCAACAAGGTGGTTTTGCCGCAACCCGACGGGCCAAGGAGCGTGAAAAATTCGCCCTGCTCAATCGCTATGGAAACATCCCCAAGGGCGGTAACAGCGCCTGCACCTGCCCCGTAAATCTTGCCGACATTACGCGCGTCGACTGCGATATTAGTGACCAATCAATGATCCTCCTGCCCTATACTTTGCGCATAGAATAACCTTATGCAAGGTAATCCGTGAGCATCGCGGGCCTGCGGTGCGCCCAAGGCGTTGCCTGCTCAAGTTCCGCGCACAGGGCGATCAAGGTGGCGTCATCGCCAAAGGGCGCGGCCAAATGGACGCCGACGGGCAGACCACTTTCGGTCCAATGCAGCGGTACAGAAGCCGCAGGTTGGCCGCTGGCATTAAAGGCCGCACAGAAGGGCGAATATTCGAACACGCCCCCCGCCCCGACGCGGTAATTTTCGTAGTCATCACGGTCATGGCTAAAGCGCCCGACTTTGGCGGGCGGCTCTGCCAGAGTGGCAGACAGGATGATGTCGCAGGTGTCGAATGCCGCTGCCATCTGGCGTCCGTAGGCGTGGATTTTGTTGACGTCATTCAGATAATCAGCCCCCGAAATCCCTTTGGCAAAGCTAACCGCGCTGCGCGCCACGCCCATCAGATCACCCTGCTGCATCTCGCGCCCTTTGGCCGCCAACGTGTTCAATATCCAAGAGGCCGTGCCACAGGCGACAATCCGGGTCCATGCTCGCATCATGCCATCGTGATCCGCATCGGGACAGCCGGGGAAAACCGTGTGACCCAGACTTTCCAAAGTCTTGGCCGTGGCATCAACCGCGGCTTTGCATTCAGGATCAATCGCCGCGCCGGTAAAGGACGTGTCACAGACCGCAATGCGCAACCGGCGCGGGGGACGCGCAATGGCGTCCATATAGCTCATCTCCATTGCAGGGGCCGCATAGGGTGCGCCTGCATCCGGGCCCGCGCAAGCGTCCATCATCGCGGCATTATCGCGCACGGAACGCGACAGGAAACCATCAATTGCCATGCCTGCCCAGCCTTCACCGGCCGCCGGCCCATCGGGGAAACGGGCGCGCGTCGCTTTGAACCCGAACAGTCCAGAGCTTGACGCAGGGATACGCACCGATCCACCGCCGTCTGACCCATGTGCCATCGGCACGATGCCCGCAGCCACCGCCGCACCGGACCCGCCGGATGACCCACCGGACGTGCGCGACACATCCCACGGATTGCGTGTCGGGCCACCGTAGACCGCACTTTCTGTGACCGGACCGACACCGCCCTCGGGCGAGGTTGTGCGCCCGAATGTAACCACGCCGGTTGCGCGCATGCGGCGGTAGATTTCGCTGTCGTAGGTGTATTTGGTGTTTTCCAACAAATTTGAGCCGCTGTGGGACGGGAAATCAATCGCCTCGGCCCCCAGATCCTTGATCAGGAACGGCACACCCCTAAAGGGACCATCAGGCAAGCCTGCCTTTATCGCATCGCGCGCAGTCTGTTCTTGCATCAGCACCACCGCATTCAGTGCCGGGTTCATCGCCGCCACCCGCGCCAGTGCCTCATCCAGCAGTTCATCAGGGCTGACAGCGCCCTTGGCAACTTGCTGCGCCAGATAGGTCGCGTCGTCGGGCTGAATATTGGTCATGTGGGGTCTTTCTTGATCAAATCTACGCAGTCGTATTGGCGCTAGCCTAATCGACGGCGCGGAATGCGCAAGACGGCTGCACCCGTCAGCGAAGCGCCGGGCGGGCGTGGGTCGTCCAGACGTCCAGCAAGGAGACCGCCATCGGGTTTGCGGTGTCGGCATAGATCGCGACTTCCAGTGCTTCTTTTCCCAAGGTGTTGGCAAGCGAGATCAGATCGCCATTTTCGATCCCTGAATGCGCCATGCTATAGGGCAACCAGCCGATGCCGATGCCTTTCAGCACTAACTCTCTTATGCCGCTGGAAAAGGCGGTTTCACAGACGGCATTCGCGCTGAGGCCGGGGGTGCTGAAGGGCCGCTGCGCCGCCTTGAGGACCTCACCGAAGTAACTATCGTCAGGATATACGACTGCAGGCGTATCTTCGGGCAGTTCCCCGTTGACCTTCACGGCGTAGCGCAACGATCCGCCCACCACCGGAACCAGATAATCCATGCCCCACAATCCACGCCGGATGGTCGCGCCAAACGGCAGGGCATTGGCATTGGGCGATTCGTGACAGAGCAGCATACTTGCATCACCGCGCAACAGCATGGCGACGCAATCGCGCAGGTTGCCGGGGCGCATGCGGAACTTGAGCGCAGGCAGATGGTGTTTGGCCCGCACCGCCATGTCCGGAAATGTGGAAAACACCGGTGCATGCTGTGCGGCAATGGTGATGGTGGAGCTTGCCGGGTCGAAGTGCACAATTTTTGTGCGCAGGTCGCGGACACGGTCCACCAGTGCACGGATCTCTGCCTCGTTCGACATTAGGGCTGCGCTGATCTCGACCCGGTTGGTGCCACGGTCCAGCACGGTGATCCCCAACCAGTCCTCAAAACTGCGAATGCGCCTTGAAAATGCAGGTTGTGTGATGTTTCTCCGCGCCGCTGCACGTGTCAGATTGCCTTCTTCCAACAACACAAGAACGTCGTCCAGCCACTGCATGTCCATCGGTATTCTCCCTTTGCCCAAAGCATAGGTATGAGCAGCCCAAGCAAAAAGCATTATTTTTACGCGTCACTATTGGCAATGCTTTGTCTCGACTCATAAGGAGGGACCCGAGGCGTGACAGATACAGACCTGATTGCAGAACGTGAAAACCAAACGCCAGCCGAAATGACGCTGAGCTTGTGCAAAGACCTGTCGATGACTTTGGCGAAGTTTCCCAGAGTGCGGCTGGGCCATTTTCCCACCCCGCTTGAGCCGATGGACCGCCTGAGCGAACAATTGGGCGGGCCGCGTTTGTGGGTTAAGCGCGACGATTGCACGGGACTGTCGACAGGGGGCAACAAGACCCGCAAGCTGGAATACCTGATGGCGGTCGCGCAGGAAGAGGGTGCCGATACGATCATCACCCAAGGGGCAACCCAATCAAACCACGCGCGCCAAACGACAGCAGCGGCGGCGAAACTGGGCATGGAATGCCATATCTTGCTGGAGGACCGCACCGGATCCAACGACCCCAATTATATCCTGAACGGCAACGTGTTGCTGGACCGTCTGCACGGCGCGTCTGTGTCGAAACGCGGCAGCGGCATCGACATGAACGACGAGATGGAGACCCTTGCCGAGAAGCTTCGCACCGATGGCAAGAAACCCTATATCATCCCCGGTGGCGGGTCGAATGCGATTGGCGCGTTGGGCTATGTGAACTGTCCGCGTGAATTGGTCGAACAGGCCGCAGCAATGGGTCTGCACATTGACGCGATGGTCCATGCGACAGGCAGTTCCGGCACGCAGGCAGGGTTGGTGGCCGGGTTGGCCGCGATCCAGAGCGACATTCACCTGTTGGGCATCGGCGTGCGGGCCCCGAAAGAAAAACAAGAGCAGATGGTGTTCGATCTGGCGCAAAAGACCGCCGATCACATGGGCATCGGCCTGAAAATCGCGCGCAGTGATGTGCGCGCGAACACCGATTATGTCGGACCGGGTTACGGCCTACCCACCGACGGCATGATCGAGGCGGTCAAACTGCTGGCCCAGACCGAAGGGCTTTTGTTTGATCCGGTCTATTCCGGCAAGGGGCTGGACGGTCTGATCGACCAAATCGGCAAGGGATATTTCGACGGCATGAACGACGTCGTCTTTTTGCACACCGGCGGCAGTGCGGCGCTCTTTGGCTATGCCGATACCTTCGGCCTGCCCGGCTATTCTGACTAACCCATAAAAAACCTACCAACAAGGAGACCACCAAATGTCACTCAGAAAAACTCTACTGACTGCAACGGTATTGAGCGCGCTCAGCCTCCCTGCCTTTGCCGAAAGCGTCAAAATCGGCGTGCCGACATGGACCGGCGCACAGGCTATTGCCCATGTTCTGGGCGCCGTGGTTGAGCACCGCATCGGCGGCGAAGTCGAATTCATCCCCGGCAACAACGCCACGATCTTTCAAGCGATGGATCAGGGCAAAGGCGACATTGACGTGCATCCAGATGTCTGGCTGCCGAACCAAGAGAGCTTTACCAAAGAGTACGTTGACGGCAAAAGCACGGTAACATTGTCGTCCAATTCCTATGCCGGCAATCAGGGCTTCTGCGTGTCCAAGGACTTTGCCGCGGCCAACAGCATCACTGATATCGCTGATCTGGGCCGCCCGGATGTTGCGGCCTTGATGGACAGCGACGGCAACGGCAAAGGCGAGATGTGGATCGGCGCGCCCGGTTGGGCCTCTGCCAACGTGAACGAGGTCAAGGTCCGGGACTACGGCCTGCTTGATTTCATCGAGCCGATCCGTGCCGAGGAAAGCGTAAAAACCGCCCGCATCAAGGACAGCATTGCCAAGGGCGAAGGCTATGCGTTCTATTGCTATGAGCCGCATGCGGTTTGGTACATGTTCGACGTTGTCATGCTGTCAGAGCCGACGTTCGATCCGGCGAAATATATCATGATCCAGCCGTCCGATGATGCCGATTGGTATGAAAAATCCAGCGTCGCAACCAAGGATGATCTGAAAGAAGTGCAAATCGCATGGTCCAATTCTTTGCCAGAGCGTTCGCCCGCGATTGCGGAGTTCTTTCAGCGGTTCTCGCTTACTGCCGATGATGTGAGCAACTTTGCGTTCGAGATCAGCGGCAAGGGTCGCGATCCGGCCGAAGTTGCAAAGGAATGGATCGACGCCAACCCAGAGCGCGTGGATGCGTGGCTTGGTCTTTGATCTGAGGCGTTGAGAACAGATGGCTCCGGCGTGTTCGGGGCCATCGCATATGTGTCAGCAAAATCACGGGGCGCCACAGCATGAGCGACGATACCGTCATCCAAATCTCCAATGTCTGGAAGATTTTCGGCGCCCGCCCAGATGAGGCCCTGCGCGCGATCCGCGAAGAGGGATTGGACAAGGCGCAAGTGCTGGCGAAATACAACGCCGTTGTTGGCGTGGCAGATGTCAGCCTGTCGGTGAACCGGGGCGAGATTTTTTGCATCATGGGCCTGTCGGGCAGCGGAAAATCAACGCTGGTGCGGCATTTCAACCGCCTGCTGGAACCAACCGATGGCAAGATTGAAATCGAAGGCACCGATGTCATGGGCCTTGGCACCAAGGACTTGCAGGCCTTTCGCAACCGCAAGATCGGCATGGTGTTTCAGAACTTTGCGCTGATGCCGCACCGGTCGGTGCTGGACAACGTCGCGATGCCGTTGGAAATCCGGCAGGTTTCTAAAAACGAACGCATGCGACAGGCCGCCGCGATCCTCGATATTGTTGAGTTGGGCGCATGGGGCGCCAAGTTTGCCCATGAATTATCCGGTGGTATGCAGCAGCGCGTAGGCCTTGCCCGCGCATTGGCTGCGAACCCCGATGTGTTGCTGATGGATGAGCCGTTCAGCGCGCTTGATCCGCTGATCCGCAGACAGTTGCAGGATGAGTTTATCCGCCTGTCGAAAATTCTTAAAAAAACCACCGTGTTCATCACCCATGATCTGGACGAGGCCGTGCGTATCGGCGACCGCATCGCCATCATGCGCGACGGACGGCTGGTGCAGACCGGAACCGCCGAACAGATTGTGATGAATCCCGCAGATGATTATGTCGCTGACTTTGTCGCGGGCATCTCAAGGCTCAAGGTGGTGCATGCCCATGCGGTGATGCAGCCGTTAGCCGCCTATATCGCCACCCATGGCCCGCTGAGCGCGGATGCACCGCGTGTGCAGGGCAGTGAAAACCTCAGTACGCTGATCAATCTAGCAATTGACAATGAAAGCGCCATTCTGGTGGCCACCGGCGACCTGGACGTGGGCGTCATCACCCGCAGCGATATTCTGCGCACTGTTGTTGAAGGGACCGAAATGTCATGAGCGATGCTGTACAGAACCCGCTTGATGCGACAGACACCGAAGCCGCCCTTGCCTATGCCGCAGAGCGGCGCGACAACATTCGCACCTTTGTGCGCACCAACCCAGATTACTACATCGCGCAGTTCGATACGATTGGCGAAAGCGCAAAATTTACCCCGACGTTCAACCTGTTTGCCGGCATTTTTGGCCCTGTGTGGTTCGGGGCGCGGGGGTTATGGTCTTGGGCCCTGCCCTTTTTGATCCTTGAAACGCTTGCCTTGGTGCAGATGGCGCGCGGTCTGTTTGGGGATCTGGCAGCCGATGCCTTTGCGCGCATCGCCTCGATCGAAGGCACGCTGGAATTGCGCCGTCAGCAATTGGCCGCAGCGGTCGAAAGCGGATCAGACAAGGTCGATGTGTACCAACGCACCGTCGACGCGTTGGAGGCCGCAATTGGTGGTATCCGCGCCGAGGCGGTCGCACTCTCCGAACAGGGTACGACAATCGCGCTTATGGGGCTGGCCTTGCTGATTGTGGTCAAGGTGGTGCAGGCGACAGTCGCCAATTGGGCGCTAGAGGCGCGCTTTTCCGAATGGCTGTCAGACCGGACGGTACGATCGGGCCTGCCTGTGACCCATATCGTGTTTAGCGCTATATTCATGGCGTTGATCGCCATTGCCGCAATGCTGCATTACAGCTTTCCGGGGCGTTATGCCCTTCTGACGGAGTTCCCGACCAACCCCGAGTACCGGCTGAACAGTATTGAATGGGTGGAGGCGTTTTTTGCCTATTGCGTGGCGAATGGCGAGGTTCTGTTCGACTTTATCACCTATGGTATCCGCCTGATCCTTGACGCGCTTGAACTGGTCTTTGTCAGCACCCCGTGGATCGTGATTGCCAGCCTGATTGTCTTGCTGACATGGCTGACGGCGGGTATTCGTACCGCAATCTGGTCCGGGGCATTCCTGTCCTACATGGGGCTGCTTGGGTTTTGGGAAAAGGCGATGACGACGCTGGCCTTGCTCGGTACGGCGGCTTGCCTGTCGATCCTGATCGGCATCCCACTGGGCATGTTCTGTGCACGTAGAAAGCGGTTCTATGCGTTCATCCAGCCGATCATGGATTTCATGCAAACCATGCCGGCCTTTGTCTTTATGATCCCTGTGATCGCGTTTTTCGGAACCGGCAAGCCCGCCGCCGTTGTCACAACAATGATCTTTGGTGGCACCCCTGTGGTGCGCCTGACAGTTCTGGGCTTGCGCGGTGTGCCTGACAGTGTGCGCGAGGCGGCGATATCGTTCGGCGCGACCAAGTGGTATCTGCTGACGCGCGTTGATCTGCCGCTGGCCAGCCCGTCGATCCGCGCAGGGATCAACCAGACCATCATGTTGTCGTTGGCGATGGTTGTGGTCGCATCGCTGATTGGGGCCAAAGGGCTGGGCGAAGACGTGCTGGAAGCGCTGCAATATGCGAACGTGGGTCAGGGTATCTTGGCAGGCTTTGCCATCCTCTTTTGCGCTATGATCCTTGACCGGATCGTGCAGGGCCAGCGCAAGTGACACCGCTGGTACTGGTCCATGGTTTCATGGGCGGCAGCGCGCAATGGGATGCGCAAGTGGCCGCGTTTTCGAACCGCTTTGACGTCATAGCCGTTGATCTGCCGGGGTTTGGCGCGCACGCCCATTTGCCCGCGCTGGATAGGATCACCGCCTTTGCCGAATGGGTTATCGCGGAATTGCGGCGCAGGGGGGTGGCGCGCTACCATCTGCTGGGCCATTCGATGGGCGGGATGATCGTGCAAGAAATAGTACGTCTGGATCAGCACAACATCGAACGTCTTGTCCTATATGGTACGGGGTCTGTCGGCGTTCTGCCGGGGCGTTTTGAGACCATCGCCCAAAGCAAGGCACGCGCACTGGCGGACGGGGCGCAGGCCACTGCGCGCCGCATCTCAGCAACGTGGTTCTTGGAGCAGGAACGCGCTGCTGCCTTTGAGGGCTGCGCTTTGATCGCAGAGCAATCCAGCGCGGATGCCATCCAAGCTGGCCTAGACGCGATGCAGGGCTGGCGTGGCGACGGGTTTCTACCGGAAATCCGGCCAGAGACCCTCGTTGTCTGGGGGGACAAAGACCGGACATATCCTTGGGCGCAGACTGAGAAACTGTGGCAGAGCATCCCGCAGGCCAGCCTTGCGGTGGTGCCGCATTGTGCTCATGCCGTTCATCTGGAACGGCCCGAGGTGTTCAACCTGCTGGTCGGTGATTTTCTGTCTGCCTGATGCGTAGGTCAGGCGGGTGCAAGGCCCAGTATTGCGCGAGTTTGCGCAGGTGTCGCGACGGGGCGTTCATATTTCGCACATAGATCTGCTGCCCGCACAATCAAAGCCGCATTTGACGGGGCCAAAGCATCCCGGTTCAGACGCACGTTGTCCTCGAGCCCTGCCCGTGTGTGACCCCCCGCTGCAATAGCCCATTCGTTCACAACGATCTGGTTGGGGCCAATACCCGCGGCACACCATGGCGCGTCCGGGGCACGGGTTTTCATTGTTTCGACATAGAAATCAAACACCGTGCGGTCCGCAGGCATGGCGTTTTTCACGCCCATAACGAATTGCACGTAGAGCTTGCCGGGCAAGACGCCTTCGCCGTGCAGCGCGATGGCCTGCAGGATATGGCTTAGATCAAAGGCTTCAATTTCAGGGGTGACATTGTATTTGGTCATCTCGGACGCGAGCCACCTGACAAGGTCCGGCGGGTTCTCATACACACGCGTCGGAAAGTTGTTGGAGCCAACAGACAGCGACGCCATGTCGGGGCGCAACGACAGCATCCCGCCGCGTTCCTTGCCCGCCCCCGACCGCCCGCCGGTTGAAAACTGGATCACGACACCGGGGCAGTGTTTTTCCAAACCTTCCTTGAGGGCTGCGAATTTATCTGGATCAGAGGATGGCGTTTCATCGGCGTTGCGCACATGGGCGTGGATGATTGAGGCGCCCGCCTCTACCGCCGCATGGCTGCTTTCAATCTGTTCGGAGATTGAGATCGGGACAGCGGGGTTCGCGGCCTTGGTCGGCACGGAGCCGGTAATAGCGCAACAAAGGATGCAAGGCGCATTAGACATCGAAAAATACCGTTTCTTGAGGCCCTTGCAGGCGGATATCGAGATGGTAGCCGTTCGGGGTCGCCGTGCAAAGCAATGTCTGTGCACGCGCACCCGCCAGCGCGAAAACCGCGTCGCGGCTGTTGTCCTCGTCCGGGAAATAGGCCCGTGTTGTCAGGCCAAGGTTGATACCGCGTGCCACGATCCAGATCAGGATATGGGGGGCTTGGTCGTCCACGGCGCCCGGTTTCAGCGTGCGGAAATTGAATGCGCCTGTCTCGGCATCTGCCGGTTGGCGGCCCCAGCCCTGAAAACCCTCCGCGCTGAATGTGCCATCTGGTCCGGCCTGCCAAATCTCGACCATGGCATCGTATAGCGGCACCCCTTCCCCGTCATAGACGCATCCGGTGAATTCAATCCGCTGGCCTGCCACATCGCCAGTCATCATCTCGCTACCCGGATCACGCCCGCCGTACATCGTTGTCAGCCCTGCGAAACTGGGCACGCACCCGATGTGCACATAGGGGCCTGCAGTTTGTGAGGGGGATTCGCGGTACTTTGCCATTACGTCCCCTCCATCCGGTTTTCGAACATCGTGGCACTGCGCCCGCGCAAGACGATGTCAAAACAGTAGGCGCGGATGTCCATCGGCACCGTGCGCGCCATGTCCAGACGCGCCACAAGCGTGTCGATGGCGCTGGCGTGAGGTATGGATTGCACAATCGGGCATAGGGCAATGTGTGGATCGCCCTCAAAATACATCTGCGTGATCAGGCGTTGCGCGAACCCGTCGCCAAACACCGAAAAGTGGATATGCGCGGGCCGCCAGTCATTACCGCCATTGGGCCAAGGATATGGCCCCGGCTGAATCGTGCGAAAGCTGTAGCTGCCATCTGCTTGGGTGATGCACCGTCCACAACCGCCGAAATTCTCATCCAGTTGCGCCAGATAGCCGTCTTTTTTGTGACGGTAGCGCCCGCCTGCATTGGCCTGCCACACCTCGATCAGTTTACCCGGCACCGGGCGGCCATCCTCGTCGCGCAGCACGCCGTGAACCTCAATACGAGGGCCAATCGCGGTTTGCCCCGCAGCGGCGTAATTGACGATCAGATCGGCGTCATCGGGGCCAAGAAGGTTTTGCCCAAACACCGGTCCGTTCATTTCGGTTGCAGTTGGCGCAAAGTGCAGCCGCGCATGTTGCGGCGAGCGCAGCAGGGATGACCGGTATTCAGGCGCAAGCGGTGGCGGGTGCCGGTCCAGATCACGCGGCGCAATCAGTTTTTGTGTCATCAGGGGCCTTTCGATATGCGGGCAGGATCATTTTGTCCCAAAGCAGACCACTAGTCGAGCGGAAGGCCGACATAGTTTTCAGCGATGCTCCGCGAGGCGGCCTCCGACTGCATAAGGTAGTCAAACTCAGCGCGCTGCATCTTTTTCTCGAACGGGGAATGGTCGGGAAACTGGTGCATCAGCGTCGAGAGTTGCCAGGAAAACCGTTCGACCTTCCAAATGCGCGCAAGAACTTGGGCAGAATAGCTGTCAATGTGATGGTCATTGCCGCGCGTGTAATGTTCGATCAATCCGCGCGATAAAATGCGCACATCTGACACGGCAAGGTTCAGACCCTTGGCCCCTGTGGGTGGAACAATATGGGCCGCGTCCCCTGCAAGAAACATATTGCCGTAGCGCATTGGTTCCGCGACGAACGACCGCAAGGGCGCGATGCTTTTTTCAAACGAGGGGCCGGTTTGCAGGTCTGCCGCCGCATCAGGTCCAATGCGCCGCGACAGTTCTTGCCAAAACCTGTCATCTGACCAATCGTCCACCGTATCGGTCAGGTTGCATTGCACGTAATACCGGCTGCGCGTGTTGGACCGCATAGAACAAAGCGCAAAGCCGCGTTCGTGGTTGGCATAGATCAATTCGTGGCTAACAGGCGGGCGTTCAGTGAGCACGCCAAGCCAACCGAAGGGATAAACCCTTTCATAGGTTTTCAACACATCCGCAGGGATCGCCTGACGCGACACGCCGCGAAAACCATCGCATCCCGCGATATAGTCGCAGGTGATCGTAACGGGCTGCCCATCATGGTGAAAGCTAACCGTGGGGCTATCTGACTTGAGATCAGAAGGCACAACATCCGAGACGTTGAGAAAGAATTGCGCGCCTTCTGCGATGCGCTTTTCAAACAGGTCGCGCGTAACTTCGGTTTGGCCGTAGACCATGACGGACTGGCCCGTCAGCGCGGCCAGATCAATCCGGTGGCGATCTCCGTCAAATGCCAGATCGAAACCGCTGTGGGGCAATCCCTCGCGTGCCATGCGCGCGCCCACGCCCGCCTCGTTCAGCGCATCAACTGTGCCTTGCTCAAGAACACCCGCACGCACGCGCGCCTCGATATAGGTGCGGTCCTGCCGGTCGATCACGATACTGCGGACACCTGCATTGGCCAGCAATTGCGATAGCAAAAGGCCCGCAGGCCCCGCGCCGATGATGCATACTTGGGTGGTGTGGTTTTGCCTCATATTTGTCCAAAGTAGCCTAAGAACACCGTCATGCAATGCACACTACAGCGGTTGAATTGCGCTAATCGATCAGAATACGTCATACTATGACATAAATCAGCCAAGGATTTGACTTTGCCGCACCAAACGATCCCGACCTATGCGCTTTATGGCGAATTCTTGTCAGGCACTTTGGTTGATGACATTCACCAAAGATGACCAGACACGCGCAACTGGCCCTGCAAAGAAACCGATGTCGCAAAGCAGATTTACAACCCGTGTTTGCCTTGCTACGTCTTCGGTACGGACATTCCGAGGACGCGACCATGCTCATTCACCGATGGCGAACCGACCGCATCTGACCCCCTGCCTGCGGCGGGGCGCGTCACGCCGTCCTTTCAGATGATTCCGGGCCCCAGCGCCCCCCAATAAACGATACACAAAATGACAGATATGACGTTCGTCACCAAAGGTGGCGTCACCGTAACGCGCAGCATCACGCCCGCCGAATTCGGCGCCTCAAGCGAGGCATTGATCGACCGGCTCGACACCCATCTGGGTGCGCTATTCAGTTCCAACTACGAATATCCGGGCCGCTATAACCGGTGGGAATTCGGCTTTGCCGAGCCACCCCTGATGATCCAGAGCCGGGGCCGCGACATGGTGCTGCGGGCGTTGAACGCGCGTGGCGAAGTGTTGCTGCAGATGATCGGGCCAGTGGTTCAGGCATTGGAGGCTGTCGCCGCATCCGAGGTTGCAGCAGCGGAAATCAAGCTGACCATTCGCACACCAGACCGCCTTTATAACGAGGAAGAACGCTCACGGGCACCTTCGGTGTTTTCTGTGTTGCGTGCGATTGCGGATCAATTCCAGACCGAAGAAGACAGCCATCTGGGGCTATACGGCGCATTTGGCTACGACCTTGCCTTTCAGTTTGAACCGATTGAATTCACGCTGGAGCGCCCTGCCGATCAGCGCGATCTGGTGCTGTTCCTGATCGACGAATTGTTGATCACTGACCATTATTCCACCCGTGCTTGGGTCCATTCATATGACTTTTCGCAAGGCGATTTGAGCACAGCGGGTATGGCCAAAGGCACGCAGGCTGACGCGTTTGAATTATCGACCCGCGACATTCCACAGGGTGATCACGTACCGGGCGAATATGCCGAACTTGTACGCGATGCCAAAGCCAGCTTTCGTCGGGGCGATCTGTTTGAAGTCGTGCCGGGGCAAGTATTTTATGAAAGCTGCACCGACAGCCCGGCCGCAATTTTCCGGCGGCTAAAGGTGATCAACCCTGCGCCATTCGGGTTCCTGATGAACCTTGGTGACAAGGAATTTCTGGTCGGTGCCAGCCCGGAGATGTTTGTGCGCGTGACGGGGCGCCGGGTTGAGACATGCCCGATTTCAGGCACCATCGCGCGCGGCGTGGACGCGATTGAGGACAGCGCGCAGATCCTGAAATTGCTGCAATCCGAAAAGGACGAAAGCGAGCTGACGATGTGTTCGGATGTGGACCGCAACGATAAAGGCCGCGTCTGCGATCCCGGTTCGGTGCGTCTGATTGGGCGTCGCCAGATTGAGATGTATTCGCGGCTGATCCACACAGTTGATCATATTGAGGGCCGTTTGCGCAAAGGAATGGATGCGATTGATGCTTTCCTGAGCCATGCGTGGGCCGTGACCGTGACGGGCGCGCCCAAGCTTTGGGCGATGCGGTTTATTGAGAGCCACGAGAAATCCACCCGGTTCTGGTATGGCGGTGCGGTGGGTGCGATCGGGTTTGACGGCAATATGAACACCGGCCTCACACTGCGCACCATCCGGATCAAGGACGGCGTCGCAGAGGTGCGCGCGGGTGCGACACTGCTGAATGACAGTGACCCCGACGAGGAAGAGGCAGAGACCGAATTGAAAGCGTCCGCCATGCGCGCGGCCATTCGCGGTGACATGCGCGCCAACATGGGCGGCACGGGTGCGCGCGCGCCTGTCGGTCAGGGCAAGCGGGTGCTGCTGGTCGATCACGAAGACAGTTTTGTCCATACGCTGGCCAATTATGTGCGCCAGACCGGGGCAGAGGTGTTGACCACCCGCAGCCCGGTGTTGGCGGAGGTGTTTGACACGTTCAAACCCGATCTGGTGATGATGTCAGCCGGTCCCGGCAGGCCCACAGATTTCAACTGCAGCGCCACGATTGACGCCGCCCTGTCGCGCGGATTGCCGGTCTTTGGCGTCTGTCTGGGCCTTCAGGCGATCACAGAGCATTTCGGCGGTCAGCTTGCGCAGTTGGATGAGCCGATGCACGGCAAACCATCGCAGATGTCCGTAACGCATGCGGGGCGGATTTTCCATGATATGCCTGAGCGGATTACGGTCGGACGGTATCATTCGCTTTATGCGGACCGTGCGCATCTGCCCGATGAGCTGATGATCACCGCACAAACAGATGACGGTGTGATCATGGGACTGGAACACCGCCACTTGCCCGTGGCCGCCGTTCAGTTTCATCCGGAATCGATCATGTCGCTGGGTCAGGACGCGGGTATCCGCATGATTGAAAACGCGATTTTGCGTCTGACCGTGAAAACCTAGGGGCTTGGGTGGGGGCCAATGCCCCCGTCTAGCCTTTCAGGCGCTCGACGATGCTTTGCGCTGTGACACTGCCAACAGTTTTACCGCCCTCCTGCACGCTGAGTGATCCATCCGCAGCACTGAGTTGATCAATCAACGCATTGACGGGCGTCTCGATTGACACCTCGGTGTCGCCCGGCGCAGGCATTGTGGTCGCCATAACATCGCGGGCAGTCAGGACACCCAAGGGATTCATGTTAGCGACAAAATCGGCCACGTATTCAGAGGCGGGATTAGAGAAAATCTCGCGCGGGGTGCCGATCTGAACGATGCGGCCGCCCTCCATGATGGCGATGCGCCCCCCCAGTTTGAACGCCTCATCCAGATCATGGCTGACAAAGATGATCGTGCGTTTTAGATCACGCTGCAAATCCAGCAATTCATCCTGCAACCGCGTGCGGATCAACGGATCAAGCGCCGAAAACGGTTCATCCATCAGCAAGATCGGCGCTTCGGTCACAAAGGCACGCGCAAGGCCGACACGTTGCTGCATGCCGCCCGACAATTCACCGACTTTGCGGTCCGCCCAATCCGCAAGACCGACCAACGCAAGCTGTGCATCGGCGCGCTCCAGCCGCTCTTTCTTGGGGACGTCCGACAGTTCCAACGCAAGCGCCACGTTGTCGCGCACGGTGCGCCACGGCAACAAACCGAACTGCTGGAACACCATCGACACACATTCGCGCCGCACCCGGCGCAGATCATTGGCAGAACATTCCTGCACGTTTGCCGACCATGTCCCATCGTGGACCTGCACATTGCCGCGCACCACGGGGTTCAGCCCATTCACTGCACGTAGCAAGGTGGATTTGCCGGACCCCGACAGGCCCATCAGCACGAGTATTTCACCCTCCGCCACCTCAAGCGAGCAATTGTGAACGCCCAGAACCTGACCAGTGGCGACCTCGATCTCGGACCGGCTTTGCCCTTCATCCATCAAGGGCAGTGCCTTTTCAGGTTTGTCACCAAAGACGATAGAGACGTTATTGAATGCGACTGCTGTTGTCATTTTTCGCCCACCCGCAACATCCGGTCCAGCATGATTGCCACGACCACAATGATCAGACCGGATTCGAACCCCAGCCCAGTGTTTACCTGATTCAGCGCCCGCACCACTGGCACGCCCAAACCATCCGCGCCAACAAGCGCAGCGATCACCACCATCGACAACGACAGCATGATCGTCTGGTTCAAGCCTGTCATGATCTGCGGCAGCGCATAAGGCAGCTCGATCTTCCACAGGGTCTGGCTGGGCTTGGCGCCAAATGCCTCGGCGGCCTCAAGCAATGCCTTGGGGGTTGAGGAGATGCCAAGCTGTGTCAGCCGGATCGGAGCGGGCAGTACAAAGATCACGGTAGCAATCAGTCCCGGCACCATGCCGATGCCAAAAAACACAATGGCTGGAATGAGATAAACGAACGTGGGCAGTGTCTGCATCAGGTCCAGAACGGGCCGCATAAAGCGGTACAGGCGGGGGCGGTGCGCCGCTGCGATCCCGATGGGAACGCCGACACCCATACACACCACGCAAGCTGACAGAACGAGGGTCAGGCTTTCGGTGGTTTCTTCCCAATAGTCTTGATTGATGATGAACAGGAACCCCAGAACGATCAGCGCAACGGGTTTCCAACTGCGCTGAATGACCCATGTGATGGCCGCAAAGGCGATGATAATGACCAGCGGATGCGGCGTTTGCAGCACCCAGAGGATAGCGTCAATCAACCGTTCCATCACCAGCGCCAGCCCGTCAAAGAACCACTCGCCCTTGACCTGCAACCAGTCGAACGCCGCTTCTGCGATGTCGTCGATGGGCAGTTTATTCTCGGTCAGCCATTCCATTGCGGTCCCGTCCTGCTGTCAATTCTGTCAAAAAAGCCCGCCCCTTGCATAAAGGGGCGGGCATTGGTCATGTCATCAGAGTGCTTATTGCATCGCAGCCTTGGCTGCGGCCATTGCATCACCACCATCCACGGTGGTCACGCCTGCCAGCCAAGCGTCAAGAGCGGCGGGGTTTGCCTTGATCCATGCGGCTGCCGCCTCTTCTGGGTCTTGGCCATCATCAAGGATCGCACCCATGATTTCGTTCTCCATCGCCAAGGTGAATTCCATATTCCCGAGCAACGCGCCGACATTCGGACATTCGGCGGAATAACCAGCGCGGGTGTTGGTATAGACCGTTGCACCGCCCAGATCAGGACCAAAGAAATCATCGCCACCCTCAAGGTAGGTCAGTTCAAAATTGGCGTTCATCGGGTGGGGTTCCCAACCCAAAAAGACAATCGGATCGCCCTTGCGCGTCAACCGCTGAACCTGCGCCAGCATGCCCTGCTCTGAGGATTCGACGACCTCGAACTCTGCCAGATCAAAGGCATTGCCGTCGATCATGGACTGGATCAGGCGGTTGCCGTCGTTGCCAGCCTCGATGCCGTAAATCTTACCATCCAACGCCTCGGCGTTGGCGGCAATCGCGGCAAATGACGTGATGCCCAAGTCGGCGGCGGCTTTGTTTACGGCCAGCGTGTATTTCGCGCCCTGCAGGTTCGCGCGCACGGTGTCGACTGTGCCCGCCTCACGGTAAGGGGCGATGTCTGCCTCCATCGTTGGCATCCAGTTGCCTAGGAATACGTCGATGTCACCGGCTGCCATCGAGGTGTAAGTGACCGGCACAGATAGAATTTTCGTCTCTGTCTCATAGCCCAGCGCATCCAGTATAACAGAAGCTGCCGCCGTGGTTGCGGTGATGTCGGTCCAGCCTACGTCGGAAAAGGTGACTTTTTCACAGCCCGCAGCGGCCACAGATGTTCCAAGTGTCAGCGCAAGCGCTGTTGTCGCAAAGAAGCGTTTCATGGTGATTATTCTCCCAAAGTGTTTTTTATTGATTGATGAGCCAAGCAAAGGCGATCTGGCGGTATATTGCAACTTGTTTTCATCAGCTAAGATTCCGCGTCAATTGTGCCCACGGGCCAAGCCTATCTGGAACCGCCCGTGTCAGCGTGGTAACATCATGACTTGTGTTCCGGCAACTTTTGCAGATCACTCTGGCACGTCCAGACATCCCTAACACCGGAGCCCCCCGATGACACTTTCAATTGGCCGCGTTCAATCCCCCCGTATCATCCGTATCGGTGGCGGCGTGGTACGTGAAACCGCAGATGTTATGGCGCAACTTGGCGTGGTGCGCCCGCTGATCGTGACCGACAAGACCCTTGTGGCATTGGGGCATGTCCAAACCCTGACAGATGTTCTGGCGCAGGCGGGCCTGAAATGGGGCATCTTTGACGGAACTGTCGAAGATCCGACCGATACCTGTCTGGAAGAGGGTTTAGCCGCATTTCAGGCTGGAGATTTTGACTGCGTGATCGGCTTTGGCGGCGGCAGCCCGATGGATTTGGCCAAGGCGATTTCTGCCATGTCCGCCACACCAGGTCATGTCCGCGAACACAAGGCCCCCGCCCAACTGGACCGCTGCGGCGTGCCGATCATCGCAATCCCCACCACGGGCGGCACGGGGTCGGAACTGACGCGCTGGTGCGTAATCACCGACACCAAGCTGGTCGAGAAATACAACCTGTCAGGTCTGGCCTTTGTGGCGACAGCGGCGCTGATTGACTGGCAGTTCACTGTGACAAAGCCCGCGCGCATCACCGCAGACACCGCCGTTGACAGCCTGACCCACGCGATTGAAGCCTACGTCAGTAAAAAGGCCTTTGCCTATACGGACGCTTTCGCCCTGTCTGCTATGCCGTTGATCGCCCATAACGTACGGCGCGCGTACCTGACGCCGGATGATGCGACCGCCCGCGAGGCGCTGATGCTGGGTGCGGCACAAGCGGGCATGGCGTTTTCAAACGCGTCCGTGGCAATGGTCCACGGCATGAGCCGACCGATCGGCGCGCATTTTCACGTGGCGCATGGCCTGTCCAATGCCATGCTATTGCCCGCGGTCACTGGTTTTTCCACCGCCGCTGCCCCGACCCGCTATGCCACCTGCGCACGGGTCATGGGAATGGCTACCGATAGCGACAGCGATGCAGACGCCTGCACCAAGCTGGTCGAGGCGTTGCACCGGCTGAATGACGATCTGGCCGTGCCCTCACCCCGCGCTTACGGGTTGGACAAAGGCCGCTATTTTGACGCGTTGCCCCTGATGGCCGACCAAGCGTTGGCGTCAGGATCCCCGCAAAACAATCCGCGCGTACCAGACGCCCAAGAGATTATCGCGATTTATAGCGAGATTTGGGATTGATCCGGACCGCGAAAAACCCATCGTGCGACGCAAACAGGCTTGGATTATCGCTGTGACCTGATAGCCCTAAGTCATGAAGATTTTGCACAAAACACCCGCTCATGCCCAAGCAATCGCAGCCTCCCTTGTTGACGTTCCATATCCCAGCGACGATGCGGCGCGCCCGCAGGCCTTGCTGACGCGGTGCCCTGCCGCTGCCGAAACGCCTTTGATCGACTCCGCCGCGCTTGCCGGTCAAACCGGCGTTGCAAAAGTCTATGTCAAAGATGAGCGTGGGCGCATGGGCCTTGGCAGTTTCAAGGCGCTGGGGGCGGCTTATGTCATTGCGCGTGATGCTGAAATCGGTGCGGCAAAAGGCCGGACCTATGTCACCGCGAGTGCGGGCAACCACGGGCTTTCGGTTGCGGCCGGTGCGCAAGCCTTCGGCGCGCATGCAGTCATTTATCTGGCCGAAACGGTGCCCGAAGCCTTTGCCCAGCGCCTGCGCAGTCTTGGCGCACAAGTGCGTAGGCACGGTGCTGTCTATGAGGCGTCGATGCAGGGCGCAGCGGAGGCCGCCGCTGAAAACAATTGGGTCTTGCTGTCAGACAGTTCTTGGCCCGGATATTTTGAGCGCCCTCATACGTTGATGGAAGGCTATCTGGTTTTGATGCAAGAGGCCGCCGCACAAATGCCCGAAGCGCCCACGCATATCTTTTTGCAAGCCGGTGTCGGCGGTCTGGCTGCGGCCTGTGCGGTCTATGCGCGGCAATGCTGGGGCGACGCGCCCCGGATCATCGTTGTTGAACCGGATGCGGCCCCTGCCCTTTTTGCGTCCATCGCGGCGGGCAGTGCGCAGATCACCGAAGGGCCAAGTTCTGACATGGGGCGGCTTGATTGCAAAGAACCCTCGCTGATCGCGCTGAAGGGGCTGGCGCGTGATGCGGATGATTTCATGCTGATCAGCGAAGCGGAAGGTGCCGCAGGCAGTGAAGCGTGTGCGGCAGCTTGTTTGCCCTCAACCCCGTCCGGTGCGGGTGGTTTTTCGGGACTGTTGGCCGCACAGGCTGATCCCGGCGCATTGGGTCTGTCGCCAGACGCCCGCGTCATGGTGATCCTGAGCGAGGAAGCCACGTGACACAGGCACCTGCCCGCGGATTTCCCACAAGCGAATTTCAGACCCGCACGGCAGCGGCGCAACGCTTGATGGCACAGGCAGGCCTGTCTGCGCTGCTGCTGACCACTGAGCCTGAAGTGCGTTATTACACTGGCTTTCTGACCCGTTTTTGGGAAAGCCCCACACGCCCCTGGTTTGTAATTGTCCCCGCCAGCGGCACGCCTATCGCTGTCATTCCTTCTATCGGTGCGCATCTGATGCGCCAGACATGGGTCGTGGATATCCGGACATGGCAAGCGCCAGATTATGTGGATGACGGTATCAGTTTGCTGGCAGACGCCCTGCGCGAAGTTGTCCCCCTAGGCGGCGCATTCGGCATAGCTGATCAAATGGAAAGCCACGCCCGCATGCCGCGCGCGGACCTGCAAAGGTTGCAAACCCTGCTGGGCGACAGAACGCTTGCGGGCGATGCGCAGATCACGCGCCGTCTGCGGATGATCAAATCAACAGATGAAGTCGCCAAGATCCAGCACGCCGCAGGGATTGCAGATCGTGCCTTTGACCGTGTGGATGAATTTGCCCGCGCGGGCACGCCCTTGTCACAGGTTTTCCGGTCGTTTCAGGCGATGTGTCTGATGGAAGGCGCGGATTGGGTGCCTTATCTGGCAGGCGGCGCTGATGCGGGCGGCTACGGCGATGTGATCTCGCCCGCTTCCGACGATCCCCTGCAGACGGGCGACGTGCTGATGCTGGATACCGGATTGGTCTGGGACGGATATTTTTGCGATTTTGACCGCAACTTTAGCATCGGCCCCGCCGCTGTTGCTGTGCAGACCGCACATGGCCGACTGATTGACGCCACGCATGCCGCCTTCGAGATTGCCAAACCGGGCGCGATGATATCTGATCTGTTTCACGCCATGAACGCCGTGACCATCCCCGACGGGGCGGTACAAGACGCCGGCAGGTTGGGCCACGGCTTGGGCATGCAACTGACCGAATGGCCCTCTATCATCGCGGCAGATCATACGCCGCTAGAGGCAGGCATGGTCCTGACGCTTGAGCCTTGTGTGGATCTGGGGAACGGCAAAATCATGGTCCATGAGGAAAACATCGTCATCGGCGCAAATGGCGCGACCTATCTGTCAACACCGCAAGACAGCAGCATAAGGACATTATGATGGCCCTCCCCTACACGTTGATCAGTGCGCTGCCCACGCGGATCGGACTGATCGTCCTGCAATCTGATGAAACGCTTGAACATGACATGCGACGGCTGTTGCCCGCAGACGTCGACATGCTGGTCACACGTGTGCCTTCCAGTGTCACGGTAACACCCGATACCCTGCGCGCGATGGAACCTGAGTTGACGCGCGCCGCGTCCCTCTTGCCACGCGCGGGCAGTTTCGCGGCTGTCGGGTATGGGTGCACCTCTGCCTCCGCCCATATTGGTGCGACATCGGTAGCCGCACGTATCAAGGCCGGTGTGCAGACCGAGCAGGTGACAGAGCCGGTGTCGGCCTTGATCGCGGCCTGCAAGCACCTGAAATGCAACAACATCGGCCTGATCAGCCCCTATACGGCAGATGTTTCGGACCGCTTGATCGACGTAATGCAGGCGGCAAAGATCAACGTGTGCGATTTCGCCAGTTTTGAGGAACCGGTAGAGGAACGTGTCGTGCGCATTTCGCCAGACGCGCTGCGCCGTGCCGCGATTGAGATGGGCAAATCTTCTGATTGCGATGTTATTTTCTTGAGCTGTACCAATCTGCGCACGCTGGATGTTATTGCAGCCATTGAGGACACAACCGGCAAGCCGGTCTTGTCCAGCAATCAGGTATTGGCCTGGCACTTGGGGCAAATAGGCGGTTTTAGTGTAGAACACACGCAGATGGGACGCTTGTTCAGGGCTTAGAACAGACTGCCTTTTTTTATAAAAACAAGAAGGTGGTCCACAATGCAGGCCCTAAGGCGGGCATTGCGGACCTCTACTTTGACCACGCCGCTAAGAGCGTATCACTGTCCTTCTGTGAGGATGATAAGCCTGCGCAAATTGACGCGAATGAGGCGCGCGCGTGGTCTTTTCATGCAGGCGCCTTTTGCCACGTCTCTCACGTGCCAGCGCAACAATAATGCCCGTCACCTGATTTGGTTGTGTGGTGGGCGTCAGTCCGCACGCCATTCACCTATAGGTTGAAGCAAAGTCATTTTAATACCGCTTTTGTGCCGCGGATTGCGCCATAATTTTCTGTGAGAACGCCACCAGACAAACAGAACAGAGCGGTTTTTCACAATGAACAAAGCAGTCTTCACAAGCATAGATGGCGGTACTGCGCACCGCGCTCTGATCCTGCAAGAAATCGAGAACGCATCGGTGCATTCTTGGCACAGCGGGCGGCAGGCGCGGCTTGATATCATGTGTTTTGCTTTCACCGACAAGACGATTGCCAAGGCGCTGATCACCTTTCTGGACACCACACCGCAAGCTCAAGTCCGTATCCTAGCCGATTGGGGACAAGGGGCCAAAGCGTCCGCCAGCGTGGTCCGCTATCTGGCTGATCTGGACCGCGATGACCTGAGCGTCCGGATCAAGGCCGATGCGCCCTATTTCCGCGATCCAGAAACCGGAGAAGTGCGTTGGGGGTATCTGCAAAGCCAAGGCATGCTGCATCACAAGACGCTTGGTGTGGTTCTGCAAGGCGTGACGGAACGGATGGTTCTGGGCAGCTTCAACTGGTCTAACAGAGGCAGCCGCGCCTACGAGAACACGCTCCTGCTTGAGCGTTCAGATGACACTGCTGCAACGCTTGACGCGTTCACGGATGAACTGGACGCCCTTTGGGATTGTGATGACGCGACCATGCCAATCACACTTTCCTCGGCATTCGCTGAACGGGCGCGCGACATGGTGTCCAAAGGTGCCGATCTGACCGACAAGACCACCTTGGAAGAACTTAGAGGCCATCCAGAAAAGTCATTCGTGACAGCCGCCTCCCAAATGATAGAGCATTGCAATATAGTTCCTGCGTTTTCAGGTCGCTACATGGCCGCGACCCAACCGCACTACGGATTTTCGCCACGCAATGCGGCCAAAAAGCTTGACCTGCTGCGGCCCTGGGGCACACGCAAACCCGCGCCGGTAACAATTAATTCTATCGCGCTTGAGGCCATCCGGTCGGTCCCGTCCGGGCACAGAATTGACGTGGCGATGTATGCCATGTCGCCGCGCGCCCCCGAGTTTACAGCATTGCTTGAAGCGGCCCAGCGCGGTTGCAAACTGCGGGTTTTGCTGGATGGCACATTGAGCAAAGACACGGCTCAGCGTCTTGCGCGCCATGCGAACCAGAAAGACCTGCCCATCGAAATCTGTACGACGAACCGCCGGATGCATCAAAAGTATATCGTTGCACCTATGGACGACACAGTCGTAACCGGCACCGCGAACATGACCGAAGACGCGGCAGCGCGGCACGCGGATCATCGGCTGCTATTTCGCAATTCGCCTGAAATGACCGCCGCTTTTGCGCATGATTTCCAAACGATCTGGCAACGGGTGGATCACCCTTAAACCAACCAAAGTATCTCCTCCAAGTGACATGCATAGCCGCACATCATGTGCGGCTACTGCTGTTCATGCCAGACGAAAACCGCCCACAAAAAGCCACAATTCCAGCAAATCAACACATTTCTGCCTCGGGATGAAGTTAATTAAACCGTGATCTATTGGGATTTCTCAACGGTATTCAAATATTTGCGCGAGAACACCTATGGCCCGGATTGATGGCACAGAAAAACCCGAAGCACTCGAAGGCACAGCAGCCGACGACCAAATTTTCGGCGATCTTGGCAACGATACCATTTCAGCGGGTGCGGGTGAGGACTTTGTCTCGGGCGGTGGTGACGATGACATCATCTACGGCAATGCGGGTAATGACACAATCGTCGGCGGCGCGGGCAATGACGCGCTTTATGGCGGTGAAGGCAATGACCGCTTTGTCTTTGACACCATAGAAGGCAGCGACACCGTCAATGGCGGCAGCACCGGCGACACAACCTATTCCGAAGCGCCAAGCGTCGGCACCGGAAAAGACCCGAGTGCACCCGAAGCTGATGCAGTGCGCACCGAAAGCGATCCCAAGACGGGCGGGACGGTCCGAACAACTACAAGCTATGACGAAAAGGCGCGCACAGAAACCGTCACAGTGGAAACCTTTGATGAAAAGGGATCGCTGGTTGAAACGCGCTCAACCACCAGCCCGCGTACATTTGATGAAACGGTGACCCAGAAAGCCACACCTGAAGAAATCGCTGCTGGCAAAGACAACGGGGATGTCATTGATGCCCAGAACAACACATCCGACCTGAGCGTCGCCTTTGACGGGGACGAGACGGGTATGATGTCGGACGGTAAAAATACCGTCCAGTTCAGCGAAATCGAACATATCCTGACGGGCCGTGGTGCGGATACGATCAACGCCGAGAAATCGTCAGTTGGCCTGATTCTGGATGCTGGACAGGGTGCTGACACCATCGCGGGCGGTCAGGGCGATGACCTTATCTCGCTCGGTGTTGCTGAAAAGGGTACGACAGCGGATGGCGATGCCGATATCCTTGTCCTCACAAACGGCTTTGGCAACGACTCTATTGAGGGGTTTGAGATACCAAAGCTTGAGGCCGGCGGAACATATACATCTGTCGACAAGGTTGACGTCTCAGGGCTGACCGACGGCTCTGGCAACCCTGTCGATGTCGACGATGTCGTTGTCACGGATACAATCGGCGATGGTACGGGCGACGCGATCCTGCAATTTCCGAGTGGGGACAGCATTACACTTTGGGGAGTGGACCCCAAAGAAGTCTCCTCTGACGAACAACTCATGGCCATGGGTATTCCTGGTAAGGCTGGTCAACTGTCCATCTATGACGCCATCCGTACCAATGCACCTTTCGCTGATGGTGACACGCTGACCACTGCGGACGACGATCTGGTTAGGGTCGATGATCCGATTTCCTTTGATGTCGCATCCCTGAGCGGCGTTCAGGTCGATGACAAAACTACGGTTGACGGCATCAACTATTCGGTGAGCAAAACGCTCGAAGTCTCGATGCGGATCACCTACAACGAAGGCAGTTCAACCGCGACAGCCAAGGCATTGGGCCTGCAACTTCTCGATGGATCGGGCAACACGCTCAATTTCATCCTGCCAATCGACGGATACGGCGACTACGCCAACATCACCCAGATTGTCACAGAAACGGTCGGCGACACCGAAATTCTGCCCGCAAACGAGATAAATTCAGACGATACTGTAACGCTCGCGCCTGCGGCCGCTGCGTTGAACTATATCGTCGAAGGCACCTCGGGCAACGATACCATCGACAGCTCTTATGCGGGCGATCCCGAAGGCGACATGATCGACGCGAATGACAACCTTGCGGGTAACAACGATGACAGTGTCCTTGCGGGTGACGGGGTCGACCGGGTCTTTGCCGGCGTCGGGAATGACACCGTTTATGGCGGGGCTGGCAATGATTTCCTCTCGGGGGAAGTTGGCGACGATGTCATTTACGGCGACAGTGGCAATGACTACATCACCGGTGGTGCCGACAATGACGTGCTCTTTGGCGGGGCTGACGACGATGTCATTTATGGCGACAGCGGCAATGATTTCATTTCAGGCGGCATCGGCGACGATTTTCTTTATGGCGGTACCGGCGATGACGTCATCTATGGCGATACCGGCGATGATTTTGTCAGCCTGACCAGCGGCAACGATAGCGTAAATACCGGCGATGGCGCGGATACAATCGTGCTCACGGCCGCAGGTTATGCGGACGGCGCTGTTGTCACAGTCATTGGCGGCGACGGCGGGACCGACAGTGACACGCTCGATCTCAGTGACTTCACGGCCTATCAAAACCTGTTCCAGACCCCTGACGCCGATGCAAACAGCACGTCTGGTTCGGTTCAGGTCCAGAACGCTGCGGGTGACTGGGTTACTGTAAACTTCTGCGAGATCGAAACGCTGGACTTCCCACCACCACTGACAAGCGATCCGGTCGACGGCACGGCAGGCAACGATTCAATGACGTCAGGCTATGTGGACGCACAGGGCGACATCATTGATGGCGCGGATGGCATAGACGATACGATCTATGGCTACGCGGGCAACGACACCATCCGAGGCGAACTGGGCAACGACTATATTGACGGCGGCACAGGGTATGACAGTCTCTATGGCGGCGATGGCAATGACACGATTGACGTTGGTCTAGATGGCGGCTTTGCCTCTGGTGGTGATGGAAATGACAGCCTGATCGGCAGCAATGTCTCGGATCGTTTCTGGACCGACGACGGTGATGATACAGTATCAGCGGGTGCAGGCAACGACACCGTGTATGTGGTGAACCGCGGCACGGCACAGACCAACACAATTGACGGTGGCACGGGGCGCGACAACTTTCAATTTCAGCATGGTGCGACGTATACGACGACCATCCTGACCAGCAACGGCACCGGCACTCAAACAGCTGGTTCGATCACGACCAATTTCAGCAATTTCGAGATCTTCCAAGTTACACCCGGTCGCGGTGATGTATTTTTCGATGCTGCTGCGGATTCACAAGGTCTGTCCATCAGAACCGATGCCGGAGATGACACGATCCTAGGTGGTTCCGGCGATGACACCATTTACGGTATGCGGGGAGACGACTCTCTTTTTGGTGATGCAGGCGACGATACCTTTTCGATCTATAGCACCTTTGGCAACGACACGATCATCGGCTCCGAGACCGGCGAGACAACAGGTGATACGCTTGATTTTACCTACGCGGGCGGCGTTACCGTCGACTTGAGCGCGCTCGACCCGGAGGCTGGCACATTCACGGATGGGACTTCAATTTCGTCCTTTATCGAGATTGAAAATATCCTTCTGGGCAATGGCCGGGATACGGTCATATTGGCCGATGGGTCCGGCGCGGATGCGGTGCAAGCATTCGACATGGCCGACAGCGGAGATGGCACGACCAACGACCAGTTGGACGTCTCCGGTCTGACGTCGGACGGCGGGACCACTCCTGTCACGACAGCGGATGTGACGGTCACTGCAAATGGGGACGGCGATGCGGTTCTGACGTTTACAGGCGGTGAAAGCATCACGCTTATCGGCGTGTCCCCCAGTCAGCTTGATACCTACGCGGAGTTGGAGGCAATCGGCATTCCGGGCCAATCCGCCAACTTCATTGTCGAGGGCTCGTCTGGTGACGACATCATTGATGTAAACTATACGAATGATCCCGGTGGCGACTTGGTCGATGCCAACGATCATTCGGATGGATCGCATAGTGACGTCATTGAGTCATATCAGGGCAATGACAGCATCGACGCTGGTCTGGGCAACGACACGGTTTGGGCAGGCGCCGACGACGATTTTGTAGATGGTGGCGTAGGCGCTGACATCATCTATGGCGAAGGCGGCTCGGACACCCTTTATGGCGGTGATGGCAATGACGTCGTGCGCGGGGGTGCCGGGGGCGATTTGCTGGCCGGTGACGGCGGCAACGATACCCTGTTTGGCGATGCGGGTAACGATACGCTGTTTGGCGACGCAAACAACGACAGCCTTGTAGGCGGCGCTGGCGCGGACACTTTCTGGGATGGCACCGGAAACGACATTTCTGACGGCGGTGCGGACGCTGACACGTTCTTTACGCAATTCAACACCGGCACCGACACCATTATCGGCGGCGAAACCGGTGACGATAACGACGCCCTTATCTCCTTCAAGAACGTTGACAGCACGCTTGACCTGACCGCGGGCGGCACAGCTGCCGACAACGAAAGTGGCACCCTGACCGCATCAGTGGACAGCGTGACCTTTTCACAGATCGAGACCATCACACTTAGCAGTGGTGACGATATGGTCATCGGCTCGGACGGCGATGATGTTGTCAACACCGATGCGGGCGAAGACACCGTCGATGGTGGCGCCGGCAACGATACCTTTAATCTGGGCTCCGACGGGGTCCGCGATATCGTGATCCTCAGCGACGGCGATGGCAGCGATACGATCAGCAACTTTGATATGACCGACAGCGGAGATGGGAGCACCATCGACCAGGTCAATGTATCGGCTTTGACCTCGGACGGTGGCACCACGCCTGTCACCACCGCAAACGTTGTAGTTACAGACACCAACGGTGACGGTTCAGGCGACGCGATCCTGACATTCACGGGTGGCGAAAGCATCACGCTTGTGGGCGTCGCGCCATCGCAGGTCGATACACCCGCTGAGCTTGAAGCGATTGGTATTCCAGCAGCTCCAGAACCCGTGGACGGCACCGCTGGAAATGACACGATGAACGTCGGCTTTACCGATGTCGATGTCGATGGCGATCAGATCGACGGTACTGACGGGATCAACGATACGATCTACGGGTATGCCGGCAACGACTCGATCAACGCAGGAAGCGGCGACGATACCGTCTATGGTGGTACAGGCAACGACACGCTCATTGCTGGCTCTGGCGCGGATGTCCTTTACGGCGACGCAGGCGACGACAACCTGCGCAGCGGCACAGGTGACAGCACGCTGATCGGCGGCGAAGGCAGCGACCGACTGTTCATTCAGGACACTACAGCAACCCACGACGTTCAAGGTGGCGATACAGGAACCGACAACGACCAGATGCAGTTCAGTTCCCCATCTTCGGGGACAACCGGCGTCAATGTATCATTCGCAAGTTCCGAGGCAGGCACTTTCTCCTTTTCCACGGGTGGCGGAAGCGGCACATTCACAGGCATCGAAACCGTTAGCGGCACATCGCTGGACGATACCATCGATTTGTCGGGCAGTTCTGTGTTCCAGAACGTCCAAGCTGGCAATGGCGATGACACGATTACCGGCGGCGCAGGCGGCGAATGGTTAAATGCGGGTTCGGGCGCAGACTCCATTTTTGGTGGAGCGGGCAATGACACGCTGACCGGCGACAGCGGCAACGATACACTGACCGGCGGCGATGGCGATGACAGCTTGCGTGGCGGCACCGATGACGATCTGCTGCGCACCTCTGCGGGTGCGGACACGCTGGTTGGTGAAGGCGGTGATGATACGTTCTCTGTCCTCAATGGTTTTGGCAATGGCACGGCGATTGACGGCGGCAATGTATCCCAAACCGCAGGCGACACTCTCGACCTGAGTGCGACCACAACCGGTGTCACCGTCGATTTGACAGCTGCAAACAGTGAGAATGGTAGTTTCTCAGCTGGCACCTCGACGGCGACCTTTGCAGAGATCGAAAACATCATTCTTGGCGGCGGGCGCGATACAATCGAGCTGGCAGACGGTTCAGGGGCGGACATCGTCCAATCCTTTGACATGACCGACAGCGGCGACGGCACGACCAATGATCAGTTGGATGTATCAGGCCTAACGTCTGATGGTGGCACCACTCCAGTGACCACTGCGAATGTGACGGTCACGGATACCAACGGTGACGGTTCAGGCGACGCGATCCTGACCTTCACCGGTGGCGAAAGCATCACGCTTGTGGGCGTTACAGTTTCACAGGTCGATACACCGACCGAACTGGAATCCATCGGCATTCCCGCGGCTCTGGACTTTATCGTTGAAGGCACGACAGGCGCAGACACCATCGACGCAAGTTATACCGGAGATCCGGAAGGCGATATGATCGACAACCTCGATCATTCTGATGGATCAAATGACGACAGTGTCGAAGGCTATGGCGGCAACGATTCTATCCGCTCCGGGCTTGGCAACGACTCTGTCGATGCTGGTACAGGCGATGATACTGTTTTCGCAGGCGCGGGGGATGACCTTGTCTTTGCCGCAAGCGGGGAAAACCAATTCAACGGCGAAGCAGGCAATGACACCCTGATTGGAGGCACTGACCGCGATAATCTGCGCGGCGGCGATGACGAAGACAGCCTTTTGGGCAATGAAGGTGCAGATTGGCTCTGGACCGGTGCAGGCAACGATACCGCCTTTGGCGGTACAGGTGCAGACCTGATCTATGGCGAGACAGGCAACGACAGTCTATTGGGTGAAGCTGGCAACGACAGCATCTTTGGCGGCGACGATAACGACTTTGTCGATGGCGGTGCAGACAATGACTGGGTGCTTGGTGGCTCTGGTGATGACACCATCGAAGGCGGCAGCGGCGATGACGTGCTGTGGGGAGGGGCAGACAACGACTCCGTTCTGGGTGGCAGTGGTGATGACACAATCACAGGTGACGCCGGCGCAGACGTGCTTGCAGGTGGTGCAAACGACGACTCCATAGATGGCGGAACCGGCAACGATACGTTGCTTGGTGACAGTGGCGCGGACGTTTTACTGGGCCAAGCGGGCGATGACGTTCTTTTTGGTGGGACGGAAAACGATACTCTTGAGGGTGGTGGCGACAACGACAGCCTCTATGGCGGCACGGGCAATGACAGCGTGCTGGGCCAAGACGGCGACGACATTCTCAGTGGTGAAGAAGGTGCTGACACCATTCAAGGTGGCGATGGCGCGGACCTGATCCATGGCGGCGATGACGGCGACACGATCTTTGGGGACACCAACGGTGTTCCTAACGATGCGGGCAGCGATACCATCTACGGCGGCACCGGCAACGACAGCATTGCTGCGGGCGCGTTAGATGACATCGTCATTGCCGGTGACGGCGCTGATACGGTTTATGGTGACGCTGGCAATGATATGATCTTTGGCGATGAGCCATTGTCAGTCGAATACAACTCCGGTGGGGAGTATCCGAAACTCTGTGTATGAGGCTTAGCCCATGCGGTTTTGACGGGTCATTTATTGAACCGTTCGGGGTATAGGATAGCGAACTGGTTTCGCGCGGCAACCCATTCTCTGACGCA